>MDTB01183790.1_pt1 | contig 57371 bp, 57 predicted proteins | sample 811161 | NCBI WGS metagenome assembly MDTB01 (sample SAMN05326650, study PRJNA326480) | marine metagenome | isolation source: seawater | place: Mediterranean Sea | collected 2009 | reverse complement strand
CCACCACGTTGATAGGCTGGGTGTGGAAGTGCGGTAACGCATGTAGCTGACCAGTACTAATAGCTCAATTGGCTTGATTTATGCACTGAAAAAAATTTAGAAATAAATATTTATATTGTATTTTAACATTATTTAACACTTTAAGGACTAAAGATATATTACTTCTGATATTTAGTTTTATTTATAAGGTTAAACATTAATGAATCAAAATGTTTTTGACGATAATAATTCGATAAATTATCTTTTAAATTATAGAAATAAATATTCAGATTTATATAAATCTGAAAAAATTTTTTTTAATAAGCTAAATAATTCTAAAACTTTTTTAGATCTTGGTTGTGGAATTGGTGGCTTTCTCGAGATATTAGAAAAAAAATTCCAGGTTAAAAAGTACACTGGTTTAGATGTATCAAAAAAAATGATCAACAAGGCCAAGTTACTACATCCAGATGGTAACTTTATTTTGTATGATGGCAAGAAGATAAGACAAAAAAAAAAAATTGATGCTGCCTTTAGTTTTGGCACTCTTCATTATTGTAATAATTATAATTCTTTAATCAGACAAATGTTTGAGATCTCCAAAAAACTAGTTATTTTTGATTTAAGGCTTACTTTTAAAAAATCTATAATTAACTCATCAAAAAATTTTCAATTAATTGGTAAAAACAGAAAAGTAAATTATAATATAATAAATTTCTTTGAGGCTTTAGATAACATTATTTCTATAACTAAAAAAAAAAGCCAAATTAATATTTATGGGTATTACGATCGTCCCGCAAAAAATGTTAGAACAATATACAACAAGATATTGATGATCATGTTCTGTATTGATAAAAGAAAAAAATTTCAATTAAATATTAATATTCAAAATGATAAATAAGTTAAAAGTTGGAATAATTGGTTGTGGTAGGGTTGCAGATCATTATATTAAATTTATTAAAAGAAGTCGTGATATTAAAATAGTTTCAGTATGTGATAAAAAAAGGAATAAAATCAAGTATTTTTCTAAAATTTTTAAATGTAAAGGATTTTTAGATTATAATGACATGTTAAATTATTGTAAATATGACTTGATAATAATTCTTACGCCATCAGGCTTACACTATCAACACACAAAAAAAGCACTCGTTTCAGGTTTTAATGTATTAGTAGAAAAACCTATTACTCTAAGATTAAATCATGCCTCAGATTTATTAAAAATTGCAAAACGTAAAAAACTTGTGTTAGAAGTTGCCTTTCAAAATAGGTATAACCTTGCAATTGTTCATTTAAAGAACACTTTAAAAAAAAAAAGATTTGGAAAAATAATATCCATAGCTGTTGTACTGAGATGGTGTAGATACCAAAATTATTATAATGATGAGTGGCATGGCAAATGGAATTTAGACGGTGGTGTAATTAGTCAACAAGCAATTCACCATCTTGATGCTCTTAATTGGTTATTAGGTCCAATCATAGAGCTCTCAAGTATTTCGACAAAAAGATTAAATAAATTGGAAGCTGAAGATACGATTGTATGTAATTTTAAATTAAAAAATGGAGCCTTATCTACATTAGAGGCAACTACAGCTTCAAGACCAAAAGATCATGAGGCGTCAATCTCTATAGTTGGAGAAAAAGGTATCGTAAAAATTGGAGGTATAGCACTTAATAAAATAGAAACATGGGATTTTATTAAAAAGCAAAAAAGTGATAAGAATATCTCAAAAAAATTTTCACAAAACTTTAAAAATGGTTATGGAGAAAGCCATTCTCTGGTTATCAAAAACATAATAAATAAAATATTAACTAAAAAGCTTGACTATTCCTCGACTGAATTTGCAATTCAGACTACAAAATTGATAAATGGTATTTACAGAAGTGATGAAATAAAGAAAAGTATAAATATGAAAAAAAATATAAACTCCAAAAGATTAGGAGTGTAATTTGTCTATTGAGAATAAGTTTCCAGGAAAAGATATTACAATAGAGGACATAAAAACCAAGTTCCCACTCGTAGCTAAAAAGAATAAAAATCATATTAGTAAATTTAGTATTAGCGGCGTAGAATTTGGCTCTAGTTTAGTCCCAATTTTTGCCGGACCAAACATGGTAGAGTCACAGAAATTAATTTTAGATTGTGCGAAAAATGTGAAAAAAATTGGTGCACATTTTCTAAGGGGAGGTGCTTTTAAACCTTTAACATTTCCTTATAGAAGCAAAAAATATAATGAGACCAGATTAAACGGTCTAAAATGGTTAAAAGAAGCGAAAGAGAAATTTGGTATACCAGTAATAACCGAGGTAATGGAAGAAAAGTTTTTGGACCCTGTATGTGATGTTGCAGATATTCTTCAAATAGGTTCAAGAAATATGCAAAACTTTCCTTTTTTAACAGCATGTGCAAAAACAGGAAAACCAATTATGCTTAAACGTCATTACGGTTCCTCATTGAGAGATTGGCTTGGAGCTGCAGAATACATTTTATACGAAGGAAACAAAAAAGTTCTGTTGTGTGAACGGGGAGTATCAGTTCCACATACTCACAGAAGTACATCCAGATTCTTACTTGACTTGCAAGTAATACCTGCTGCTAAAGAAATAACCCATTTGCCTGTAATTTCTGATCCTTCACATGCAACTTTTTGGAACCCGTGGGTTTCACCAATGACTCTTGCAAGCATTGCGGCCGGTGCTGACGGTATAATGTTAGAGGTTCATCCAGACCCAAAAAATTCTGCTGTTGATCCATTACAACCTATAAATTACAAAGAATTTAGTATGTTAGTAAAAAAAATGAATAAGATTTCAAAAGCAGTAGGTAGAAAAATAATTTAAAAATGAAAAATCCTATTTTTTTAGATAAGAATATTCAAAGAGTTGAAAATTTTGTCCAAAAATATTACTCAAAAAAAAGAACTTTAAAAAATGGCTATCCAGTATTTTCGTCAATAGAAATAAGCTTGAATGGTGCATGTAATAGGAGATGTGAATTTTGCCCAAGAGTTAGTAAGAAAGAATATCCAAATTTGTATCAATCATTAGATTTCTCTGATTTTAAAAAAATGATTGGAGATTTAAATAAAATCAATTTCGAAGGCAGGATATCTTTTTCAGGTTTTTGTGAGCCATTATTAACCAAAAATATAAATGATTATATAAAATATATAAGAACAGAATTACCAAAAGTTAATATTGATATGGTTTCGAACGGGGATGTCATTACAAAAAAAAATTTCAAAAAAGTTTTAGATAACCTTTTTAGTTCTGGGTTAAATACAATCAGATTAAGCTTATATGATGGACCACATCAAGTTGATTATTTTCAAGATATAAAAAAAGAATTAAAATTAAATGACGATCAATTAATAACAAGAAAACGTTACTTGGGACCAGAAGAGAGTTTTGGTATAACACTATGCAATAGAGCAGGCTCTGTAAATTTAAAAAAGGGTAATTTAGACATCAAACCATTGGAAACTTCTTTAAATAAAGCATGTTATATTCCATTTCATAAAATACTCATTGATTACGACGGAACAGTACTCATGTGTGCCAATGATTGGAAAAAAGAAAATCCATTGGGCAATATTAAAAATGAGAGCATTATTGATATTTGGTGTAATGAAATTTCTCAAAAAACAAGAGCAAGATTAATGAATAAAGATAGATCACAAAACCCTTGTAACAAGTGTGATATTAACGGTACCTTAAATGGTCAAAAGCCTTTCGATCTCTGGAAAAAAATTTTGAAATGAAAAGAATTGACTACCTTAAAGTTGCTAGACCTGATTGGAACCTAAAAAAAAGATATTTTAAGGTGGACCTTTCAAGGAATGTAAATTTTGATAAAAAAATACACACAAAAGTAAAGAAAATCATCTCTAAGAATAAAAGATCTATACTTAATTATGGAGAACCTGTTGAAGTTTATAAATCTATTTCAAATTATTATAAAATTCCAATAAGCAACCTCTCAATTGGTTTTGGCGCAACTGATATTATAAATAGACTTTTAAAAATTCTCGATGTCAGGAAGGTTTATATTGTAAAACCCTCATTTGAAGCCACAGAAGTGTATTGTAAGATCAACAATATAAAACCTATTATAATTGATAGAAAAAATATTTATTCAATAAAAAGAAAAAACTCAGCAATTTATATTGTTAATCCCAATGGCAATGACGGAACAAGTATAAAAATAGATAATAAGATATTCCAAATGTATAAATATGTCATTATAGATGAGGTATATGGTGAATTTTATCCAAGAAATAGCTTACTAAATAAAAAACACAAACAATTAATTATTATAAAAAGTTTAAGTAAAAGCTTAGGACTTGCAGGAATTAGAGTTGGATTTTGTAAGTCATCAGCAGTTTTAACAAAAAAGATCCAAGCAGTTAGATTGAGTCAAGTTTGTAACAGTTTTGCCAGCTTAATAGTTCCTAAAATTATAGGATCTACTAAAGAATTTGTGAAGAGGATGAACACTTCAAAAAGATATTTAGAAAAAAAATATTCATGTGCTAATTCATTTTCAAATTATGTTTTATTTAAAAAAAGTAATAATTTGACTAAAAAGTGTGGTTTCAAAAAAGTGAATGGTTTTTTTAGAATGGCACTAGCTGATATTCAGACTCTCAAATCAAATGAATAAAGAATTAATAAGATATATCAACAACAAAAATATCGAATTATCACCAAATGAAAAGTTTGTAGTAATAATTGGAAGGAGCCCCTCAAAAGGAGCGAGATCACCAAATCTGTGGAACAGTGCCTATAAAAAATTAGATCAAAAAATAAAGATGTATCCTTTAGATGTTAGCCAAAATAACTTGAAAAAATTGATTGATCACTTAAAAAAAAATAAAAATTTTTTAGGTGGCTCAGTAACAGTACCTTACAAGGAAAAAATTTTTGAAATATTAAAAAATAATTCATCAAAAGAAGCAAAAAAAATAGGTGCCATTAATTGTATATATAGAGTTAAAAATTTATTAAAAGTTACTAATACAGATGGAGAGGGTTCTGTTGAAGGTTTTAAAAAAAATTTTAAAAATGCTAAAATAAAAAAAATTTTAGTATTAGGTTGTGGAGGAGCTGGGAAAGCGGTAAGTACATACTTTTCATCTTTAAAGTCAACCAAAGAGTTATTCATTTTATCAAGAAAATCAAAAGATAAAAACTTTTCAAAAAAGATTAAAGCAAAATGGTTAAACAGAAAAAAAATAAATTTTTTAGATATTGATTTCGATCTTATAATAAATTGTACAACACTTGGGTTTGAAAAAAATTTAAGCAGGACTCCTTTATCGAGGAAATATTTATCTTTATATAAGAATAAACCAATTATTTATGATATTATTTACAATCCAGCAAAAACAAGACTTATTAAAATTGCCAAATCACTAAATTTAAAGTGTTTAAATGGTTTGAATATGAATCTCTATCAGGCTGCATTAGCTTTTAATTATGTAAATCGCTCAAATCTCAAATTGGATAAAATAAAAAAGATAATGAAAGGATAGCTTTAAAGGTCATGAGTGTTATTAAAGCAATTTATCTAATTCATAAAAAGTACAGAAAAAAAAGGTTAAATTTTCCCCCACCAAAATATTTTACAAACGGCTTCTATTTTTTTGAAATTGAAACAGTTGATGGTATTTTAGGATATGGTGAGATTAGCTCGTATGTGGAAATAAAAAAAATTAAATCTAAAATCTATAGAAATTTACTACCTGTTATTAAAAAAAATAAAAATGAAATTTTTTATTTAGAAGAAAAACTACTTAAGAATTTACGAAAAGATAATGATGAGGTTGACTACTCAATACTTTCAGCTTTCCTTCAAGCAATACTCGACATTAATGGAAAAATAAAAAAGTTAAATAGTTATAAACTTTTTAAACACTACAAAAAAAAAATTAAAGTTTATGCTAGTGGAGGTGTGACATATGAAAAACAGAATTATGATTCTTTAGTAGATGAGATGATTGAAGCTAAAGAAAAAAAATTCTTCGGCTGGAAATTTAGACCCTCGACACCTCATTTATTTACTGATCATCATTTAAGAATAAAAATTAAACCAAGAATAGATTTGGAAAAATTGATTAAGATATGTAGAAAATTGAGAAATAAAGCAGGAAATGATTTTAAATTAATGATTGATCTAGGCTGTAGATTAAACAGTGATTTACAAAGTCTAAAATTTTTAGAGGAGTTGAGTGAGTTAAATTTTTTCCTTATCGAGGAACCTTTCTCGCCAATAATAAAAGACTACTCCTCTTTCAAGAGGAACTCTAATTTTTCTTTAGGAGAAAGTTTTTATAAAATAGATGAGTTTTTAAAATTTTCAAAACTTCATTGTATTAAATATTTACAACCTGATTTTAATAGAATACCAATAAAAAAATTGTTAGATCATCAAAATAAAATGAAAAAAATAATTATACATAACTGGACACACTCTATTAGTTTTTATGCTAATATTAATGCAGCATTAATATTAAACAAATGTGATTTAGTTGAGTACAATACTTTAAAATTTCCAAATGATTTTAATTTTCTTAAAAAAAATTTTTTAATAAAAAATGGATTTTTGTCTTTAAAAGATAAATATGGTTTAGGAATTGAATTACTCAAAAATAAAAGTTTTAGGGAGAATAAAATAAAAATATTATGAGGGTAATTTTTTGAAAAATAATAATACTAAACCTAAAATAATTGCAGTAGTTTCTGCAAGAGGAGGCTCTAAAGGGATACCTGGTAAAAATATTAAATTATTAAACGGAAAGCCTCTCATAAGTTATTGTTTAAAAAATCTTCTAAATTGTCCTGAAATAAGTAGGGTGATATTATCATCTGACTCAAAAAAAATTTTAAAAATCGCTAAAAAAAAATATTCAAGGCTTGAAATAATGTTAAGACCCAAAAAACTCGCAAGAGACAGTACTCCTTTAACATCGGTTGCAAAATTTGTTTCAAAAGAATTAAAAAAAAAGGGTTATATTTCAGATTTTGTTTTACAAGTAGCTCCAACGTGTCCATTTATTAAGCTTAAAACAATAAAAAAAATTATTACTTTACTTAAAAGAAACAAATCTAATTGCGTTGTTACATTAAAAAAGATTGAACATGAGCACCCATATAGAGCCAAACAATTGAATTTAAAGAATAAAATATTCAAAAGTTTTATTAAAAAAATTAATGTTGAGAAATATATATCAAGACAAGATCTTCCAATTCTTTACTGCACTTCAGGTGCGATTTATGCTAGATCTTACAAACTTTTGCAAACATTTAATGAAAAAAACTTTTGTTTAGGTAAAAAACCTATCGGGGTTGTTGTAGATGATATTGAAGCAATAAATATAGATAGAAAAATTGATTTTGATTTCGCAGAATTAATAGCTAAAAAATATAATATAAGATGATTAAAAAAAATTCCTTGGTATCAATTATAATTAGAACAAAAAATGAGGAGAGATGGATTGATTTATGTTTAAAAAAAATTTTTGAACAAACCTATAAAAATTTTGAAGTGGTAATCGTTGATAATAATTCTAACGATAAAACAGTTTTAAGAGCAAAAAAATATCCTGTTAAAATAGTCAAAGTGAATGATTTCTTTCCTGGAAAAGCAATAAATTTAGGTATTAGGAAATCAAAAGGAAAAATAATTGTTTGTCTTTCAGCACACTGCATACCAGTTAGCAATGATTGGCTTAAAAAATTAATTTTTGATTTGAAAAATAGAAAGGTTGCTGGTGTATACGGAATGCAAAAACCGTTAAGTTTTTCAAGTGATTTTGATAAAAGAGATTTGTTAAATTTATTTGGTCAAGACAAAAAAGTACAAAAAAAAGATACTTTTTTTCACAATGCCAACAGTGCTTTTAGAAGAGAAGTTTGGAAAAAATTTTTGTTTGATGAAAAAACAAAACATATTGAAGATAGAATTTGGGCACATAAAGTAATTCAAAAAGGTTACAAGATCATTTATGAACCAAAAGCATCTGTTTATCATTGGCATGGAATTAATCAGGAAATGGATCCAGGTAGATGTTCTAGAATAGTGAATATACTTGAGTCACTAGGAAGTGAGTTTAAGTCCAAAAATATTGAAAAGTTATCTAGTCTAAACTGTATAGCTATTGTACCGTCAATCGGAAAATCGTTGTTGATCAACGATAACATCAATCTACTTCAAGTCACGATCAAACAATTAAAAAAATCTAAATTTGTAAAAAAGATTATCCTTACAACAGATCACGCTTCCTCAAAAAAAATTGCAAAAAAAGAAAAATTAGATAATCCGATAATAAGGCCAAAAAGTTTATCTGATAATATTATAGATCATAAAACAGTTGTTAATTACACATTAAACCATTTAGAAAAGAGAAAAATTTTTCCAGATATTGTAGTAATTGCAACAGAGAATTATCCTTTAAGATCACCAGAAATATTTGATAAAATGATTAATTATTTAGTAAAAAATAATTATGATATTGTTTTTGCTTGTTGCAAGGAAAAAGGAACAATTTTGTCTGGTGATAAAAAGGATAAAACAATTTTAAACGAGGGCGAAGTACCACAAAACTTAAGAGAAAAAAAAACCTTCATAACTAAGATCGGTGTATGCTGCGTTGCTAGAGTCTCAAAATTGCGATATGGAAGCTTGTTTCATGGAAAAAGAATAGGGTATTATTTAGTTAATGATACATCACAATTTTTAGATATCTCTGACGAGAATTTAATAAAAAAAACTAAAGATATACTTAATTACAATATGCAAAGATAAAGATAATAAAAATTATATAATGAAAATTTTAGGATTAAATTTTGGTGGTCATGATACTTCAGCATGTTTGACAATAAATGGAAATTTAATAGCTGCTTGTGAGGAGGAGAGATATAACAAAGAGAAACATACTAGACAGTTTCCTGAAAAAGCTATCCAAGATTGTTTAAAAATAGCAAACCTTAAGCTTAAAGATATCGATATTATTTCTTATAGTAACGAGCCATTAGTTCAAATTAGAGAAAAATATTTAAGGCTCGCTTTACAAAATAACGAAAGAATAAAAGTTTTATTAGATGATATCGAGAGAATAAAAGGCCTTTATAACACCGAAAGTTTGATAAGACAAAAAACTGGTTTTAAAAAAAAAATAGAATTCTTAAGCCACCATTTATGTCATCATGCAAGTACTTTTTACCCAAGTGGATTTAAAGATTCTTTGATAGTCTCTTATGATGGAATGGGCGAAATACATTCGTCACTTTTTGGAGTAGGAGTAGGAAAAAAAATTCAAATAATTCACGAGGAAAATAAATATCCAGACTCCTTAGGTTTATTTTATACAGCAATGACATATTTTCTTGGATGGAAAATTTATCATGACGAGGGAATAATTATGGGATTAGCTCCATATGGAAATTCAAAATCTATAGTTCCAGGGACCAAAAAAACTTACTTGGATTATTTTAGAGATATAATTCAAATAGATAAACAAGACATACTTAAATATAAGATAAATTCCCAGTGGATAAGTTATTATAAACAAAGAAATACTTGGTTTAGTGAAAAATTTTTTAATATTTTTGGAAAACCAAGAAAACCAGGTTCAAAAATAAAACCACATCATAAAAATTTAGCTGCTGCACTCCAAGATAGATTGGAAGAAGTCGTGATCAAACAATTAGTTTATATGCAAAAAAAAACAAAAAAAAAATATTTGTGTATAAGTGGGGGAGTAGGATTAAATTGTTCTTTGAATGGAAAAATACAAGATTTGAAAATTTTCAAAGAAATATTTGTTCAACCTGCAAGTGGTGATGCAGGGGTTGCTTATGGTGCATGTATCCTGAGTGAACTAAACAATAATAAAAAATTTCAACCAAAGAAAAATTTAGATTTTTACAAAGGCTATAGAGATAATAATCTCAAAATAAAACAAAACTTAAAAAAAAGTAATCTTAAATATTTTGATTACAAAGAAAAAATTTTCAATGTTACTGCCAAACTTTTATCTAAAGGAAAAATTATTGCATGGTACCAAGACGGTGCGGAATTTGGACCCAGAGCTCTTGGGAATCGAAGTATTTTAGCAAAACCCTTTCCAATTCAAATTAAGGATCACATTAATAAAAATGTGAAATTTAGAGAATATTTCAGACCTTTTGCTCCTGCAATTATTGAGGAAAAATTATATGATTATTTTGAAATAGGTCAAAAAAGTCCCCATATGTTAATAGCATGCCAAGCTAAAAAAAGTAACGCCCATAAAATACCTGCAGTGATACATGTTGACAACAGCTGTAGAGTTCAAAGTGTTTCAAAAAAGATAAATATTAAATTTTGGAAATTAATTCAAGAATTTGATAAGATCACTAAAGTCCCTGTTATATTGAACACTTCGTTTAATATTAAAGGTGAGCCAATAGTAAATACCTCGGAAGATGCAATAAAATGTTTTAAAAAATATAATATAGATTATTTGGTTCTAGGATCAAACCTAGTGAAAAAAAGATAATAATGCATCTATTTGTAGTAGACCTTTCTATAAGTTTAGATATGTTATCTCCAATTATCTACTCAATTAATAAAAAAAATCAAAAAGTTTATTTTATTAATGTTAATCCGATACAGGATTATAATAAAAAGAATAATAAACTAATAAATTTTTTGTCCAAAAATAAAAAATTTGAAAAAATCGATAATAATTTAGGTAATTTCAAATTTTTATTTTTTCGTTATTTATTTAAATTTATTTCGTTTGTTACTGTAAAAATTTTAAAAAAAAATCTTTATTGGTTCTGGAAAAAGATATGGATATCTAAATTTTATTTATCAGAAAAATTTATTGAAAATACTATTTTGAAAAAAAAGGTGAAATCTATAACGATCTTAGAAGATTTACCTCCGGAGAAAAAAGCTTTTTTTTTTAAAGATAAAAAATAAAACAAATATTCCTTTTATTATGATCAATGGAGGTATAAATACCAAACCCTCAACAGCAGATCATGGACTGCTTAAGCCAGATTTTTACTTGGCATCAAATTTAACAAAAAACCATAAAAAAATTAAAAAATCCTCATATTTCAAAGTTTTTGGTTGTTTACGATATTCAAAGTTTTGGATTAATATTCTAGATAAAGTTTACAAGATAAAGAAAAAGAAAAATAAAAAATTTACTATTGGAGTTTTCACAAATCAGTTATCTTCTTTTACCCATGAAATGAACAACTTAATAAAAGATTTAAAAAAAAAAAAATTTAATATAATTATAAAATCAAAGCCTAGAGAAATTTTGCCTTTTAATTTAACATTTCAATCAAAAGAAATTAGTTCGTCTGAAACAATAGAATATTCAGATATGATAATTTCCCATTCCACCTCTGTTGTTATTGAAGCTATTCAAAGAGAAAGACGAATTATTTTTCCTTATTATTTAAAAAATTTTTATAAAGAAGAAAAAAAAAGCTTATTTCAAAACAATCCAAGGTTTTTTTACCCCAACTCTTTTGAAAATCTTTTAAAGTACATCAATAAGACTAAATTAAAAAAAAAATTCACTTATCAAAATAAAGATTCTTTTATTAAAAATCTGGTGAATATTAATAATGATAAAATTGAAAACAAGTACGTTCAATTTTATAAACAGTTTAATTGAAAAATTACTTGAATAATTTTTTGAAAAAAACTTTTATATCTTTCTTAAACCAATAAAAAAATTCACTATATTTGAACAAAAATAATCCAAAAAATTTTTCTAATAATGAAAAATTTTTCATGGTTGTTTTGTTATTAGTTCTTTGAAGTAGTATATTTAATAAACACGCTTGATTTTTCCTTGCATAAGCTATTTCATCTTTTTTTAAAAAAATTTTTTTGTAATTTTTCAAAAAAGAAAAATTGTAATTGAAAAAATAATGTCTTTTCCTTAGGCGATTTGAACAAAAAAAATAACCTTTATTTTTTATAACTCTATTGAAAAAAAATAAATAATCATTGACCTCTTGAAAATCCATTTCCATAAATGATTGTGTATTAATACCAAAGTTAACACTATCATTTTCCAACTTTTCTAATTGATTAGGCTCAAGAAAAATAAAATCGTAATTTTTAAATATTATTTCATTGTTTATTTCATTAGGTAGCAAAATTTTTTTTTTCTGGGAATAGCGAAAAAATTAAGCTTATAGATACCATAAGTACCTCTGGTATATCTATCAATATGTTACAAGTCTTTTTTTGGTTTTGAATAATAGATGTAAACAAGCCTGATCCACTTCCCACCTCACAGACAATATCCCCTACATTAATATATTTTTCAATAGTGTTAAAATAATTGAGAGCATATAAAAGCGTTTTATTACCCTGGTTCTTCTTTAAACATATTTTTGTTTTACCCAACTTATAGAAAAATGTATTGTTTGATAAACTTGTATTATTATCAATTTTAAGTTCGATAAGTTCTTCTTGTTTTATATTTGAATTATATATTTCTGGAAAAAAATTCCATGCGCCATAATTATTAAATTTTCCATTTATAAGCTCAACTTTGAAATTTTTTTTGTCTTTTTCCCATTGCTCACCAAATTTCTGTGGTTTAATTGATTCTTCATATTTATTCAGTCTATCTTTAAAGTTTGAAAAATTTGTTAAAGACATTTTTTAAAATATTATCAATTCGCTGCCAATAATTATATATCTTAAGTTAGATTGTAATAATAAATCTTTACAGTAAGTTTGCCTATTTTATAAACTATATTACAAAATAAAAACAAATAAAAAGAACTAAGTATTTATTTATTCATAATGTGTGGTTTTGTTTTAAGTAACTTTAAATTCAATTTTAAAAAAAACTCTGATGTAATCAGGCATAGAGGCCCCGATCAGACAGGTAATTACAAGGATAACCATATAAATATTCTTTTTAATAGATTGTCGATTATAGATTTAAACAAAAGATCAAATCAACCATTCCGATACAAAAATTATATTTTGGTTTTTAATGGTGAAATTTATAATTACCTAGAACTTAAAGATGAATTAGTTCAAGCAGGTTATAAATTTAAAACAAAGTCTGACACTGAGGTATTATTATTTAGTTTTATTCATTGGAAAGAAAAGTGTCTTAAAAAATTAGAGGGAATGTTTGCTTTTTGTGTTTATGATATTTCAAGAAAAACAATATTTGTTGCCAGAGACAGATTTGGTATTAAACCAATTTTTTATTATAAAGATGAAAATAGATTTGTAGTCGCCTCTGAAAAAAAATCAATATTTGAACTAGGTATTGAAAAAGAAATTAATGTAGATGCAATGTCAAATTTTGTATTAAGAGGTGTTTATCAAAATGATAAAAATACTTTCTTTAAAAAGATATACTCTCTTGAGCCTGGAAAGTATTTAAAAATAGAAAAAAATAAGTTTGAGATAAAAAAATGGTTTGAGCTTGAGGTTAAAAAAGAAAAAATTAATTATGAAGATGCTAAAATAAAACTAGATCACTTAATTAAAAAATCTTTAAGATTATCTTTAAGATCTGATAAAAATATAGCAGTTTCTGTTAGTGGTGGCGTAGATTCATCGACATTGATCTATAAACTCATTGAAACTGGTGATGATAACAAAATAAAATACTTAGTCCATTGGACATGTAATGATGAAAATGACGAAAAAAAATTTGCGAAAGGGTTAGCAAAGAAATTTGAAAAAAAATTACTGATAAGTAATTTTAGAAAAAAGGATTATTTTTTATATTTAAAAAAAGTTTTAAATATTATTGAAGAACCATTTGGAGGCTTGTCATTGATGTCGAGTCTCAAGACTTTTGAGAATTTAAAAAAAAAAAAAATCAGAGTTTTACTCGATGGAAATGGTATAGATGAAATTCTTGGTGGGTATAATCATCATATTTTGGCTCATAAAAAAAATTTCTTAGATTATGAAAATCAACCAGTGCAAGGTTTAAAAATAAATTTTCCTCAAGATATTTTAAAAAAGAAATGGTTGGATAATTTACCAAATTTTAAAATAAAAAAAAAATTTAATAATTCTCTTAAAGATTCTATGTATAATGATCTTACTGGGTCAAAGTTAAGAAGAGTTTTATTACAAGGTGATCATTTGACCATGAGTCAATCAATTGAAACTAGATATCCTTTTTTAAATAATGAGCTGGTATCTTTTTGTCTTAGTTTACCTAATGAATATTTAATAAAGAACAATTATGGTAAATATATTTTAAGAGATTTATTGAATGAAAAAATTTTTTGGGCCCATAAAAGACCAAATCAAGATCCCCAAACAAAATGGATGCATGAGTTTGTTATTGATAGATTCATAAATGAATTAGAAAAAGAGGAGGATTTTTTCGATCTTGGTATTTTTGATAAATCTCATTTATTGAGAAGATTAAAACAATGGAAATCTAACAAAACAGGCAATTCCGCATTTCCAATGTATATGTTATTAGGTTTTAAATTTATTAAAAAAAATTTTACTTAAGAATGATTAATTTAATTTAAAAATTATTTAAACTGTATAAAATTAAAAAAATAGATAAAAATATTTTTAAAAATGAATAATAAGACAATATTAATTACAGGTGGAACAGGATCATTTGGAAAAAAGTTTGCTCAAAATGTATTAAAAAAATTTAAACCGAAAAAACTGATAATCTTTTCAAGAGATGAATTAAAGCAGTTTGAAATGTCTGATAATCCTGACTTTAAAAACTCAAAAATTTTAAGATTTTTTATAGGAGATGTAAGAGATTTTGATAGACTTAAAATTGCATTTAATGATGTTGATTATGTTGTACATGCAGCAGCACTCAAGCAAGTTCCAACCGCAGAATATAACCCAACTGAATGCATAAAAACTAACATATATGGTGCTGAAAATGTAATTCGAGCATCAATTGAGTGCAATGTTAAAAAAATAATAGCTTTGTCTACTGATAAAGCAGTCAATCCTATAAATTTATATGGTGCTACTAAACTTGCATCAGATAAACTTTTTGTAGCAGCTAATAATTTGACTGGGAAACAAAAAACCTTTTTTTCAGTAGTCAGATATGGAAATGTTGTTGGATCTAGGGGATCTGTTGTTCCATTATTTAACAATTTAATTAAAAAAAAATCTAATTTTCTTCCAATAACCCACGCAGAAATGACTAGATTTTGGATTACATTAAATGAAGGAGTACAATTTGTTTTAAAATCTTTTAATAGAATGAAAGGTGGAGAAATTTTTGTACCAAAAATTCCATCAGTAAAAATTTTAGATTTAGCTAAAGCAATGGCACCAAATTTAAAACATAAAATTGTTGGTATTAGGTCGGGAGAAAAGTTACACGAGTTACTTTTTTCGAAAGAGGAATCAAATAAGATAATTGAATATAATAATTATTACGAAATTTTACCTAATATAAAATTTAATAATTTACATAATAATAAATATAAAAAAATAAGTAAAAAAATATTTGAATATAGATCTGACAAAAATATTTTTTTAACTACTTCACAAATTAAAAAAATAAATAGAATTATCGAATCTTAGTGATACCATACAGCACTCAAACAATTGACACAGATGATATAAAAGCTGTAAATAAAATTCTTAAATCAAATTACTTAACCAGTGGACCAAATGTTAAAAAATTTGAAAAAATAATCTCAAATTATACAAGTGCAAAATACACATTATCCTTTAATAGCGCCACTAGCGCGTTACACGCCTCATGTTTAGCGTTAGGTTTAGGCAAAGGAGATCATTTTTGGACAGTTCCAAATTCATTTGTTTCTTCTGCAACTTGTGGTCTATTATGTGGTGCTAAAGTTGATTTTGTAGATATCGATGAAAAGACAAATAATATTTCAATAAAATCACTAAAAGAGAAACTATTTAGAGCAAAAAAAAATAATCTTTTGCCCAAAGTAATTATACCTGTTCATTTAACAGGTCTTCCTTGCCAACAAGACGAAATATGGAAATTATCAAAAGAATTTAATTTTAGAATATTAGAAGATGCATCACACGCATTTGGTTCAAGATATAAAAAAAATATAATGGGTAATTGTAGATGGTCCGATATCACTGTTTTTAGTTTTCATCCTGTAAAAATTTTTACAACAGCAGAGGGCGGAGCAATTACTACAAATAATAAAAAATTTTTTGAAAAAATGTCTATTTTAAGGGACAATGGTTTAGAGAGAAATCAAAAGTATTTTAAGAGCAAAAGCACAAAGAAATGGTACTATGAACACCAAATTCTTGGTTATAACTACAGAATGAACGAGATACAGGCAGCTTTAGGTATTAGCCAAATCAAAAAACTTAAAAAGTTACAAAATAAAAGAAAAAAAATTGCAAATCTTTATAATAGATTATTTAAAGGAAATTTAAAAATTGAAATACCTTTATCCAGCAAAATATATGAGTCAAGTCTACATTTATACGTAATTAAAATAAAAAAAGAGAGGGATAATATTCTGATAAGATTAAGAAAAAAGGGCATATACACAAATGTTCATTATTTACCGATTCATTTACATCCTTTTTTTAAAAAATTGGGCTTTAAAAAAAATCAGTTTCCTAATTCAGAAAAATATGGTCGTGAAGCATTAAGTATACCAATATATCCAAATTTAAATTTTAAAGATCAAATCAAAGTAATTAATGAAATTAAGAAATTGGTATTATTATGATAGCAATTATTCCTGCAAGAGGAGGAAGTAAAAGAATAAAAAATAAAAACATTAAAAGTTTTAATAAAAGACCTATAATTTTTTGGTCTATAAAGACTGCAATTAATTCGAAAATATTTAATAAGGTTATTGTATCCACGGATAATTTAAAAATTAAAAAAATAGCTCAAAAATATGGTGCTGAAGTTCCTTTTTTGCGACCAAAAAGTATATCTGGCGACTATGCAACAACGAGGGATGTGATTAAGCATGCTATGAATTTTTATTATAAAAATTCAAATAAAATTGAGGATTTTTGTTGCATTTATCCAACATCGCCTCTTTTAAAAGAAAAAACGTTAATAAAAGCATTTAAGATTTATAAAAAAAACAAAAAAAAAAATATGTTTTTTCAGCAGTAAAATTTTCTTACCCAGTTCAAAGAGGATTTAGTATAGACAATAAAAATCAAGTAAAGCCTATAGATAAAAAAAAAATTTGGAAAACGTTCGCAAGATTTAAAAAATATTTACCATGATGCTGGACAATTTTATATTGGAAATACAATAATGTTAAAAAAAAATATAAATATTTTTTCGAATAAATCTTACCCAATCATTTTAAGTGAGGAAACTGTTCAAGATATTGATACAATAACAGATTGGAAAATAGCTGAGATAAAATTTAAAAATAGATAAAATTTGAAAAAAATTCTTTATAGGTTTGATGCAAATAAAAAAATTGGGTTAGGACACTTGATTAGATGTTGTCAATTAGCTAAAGAATTCAAAAAAAAAAAAGCACAAAATATTCTTTACGGTAATATTAAAAACGCAGATAATTTGTTTTTTAAAACATACTTTCAAAAAGTAATTAAAGTAAGAAGTTCTGACACTATAAATGAAACTAATGAAATAATTAGAATTTATAAGAAGTTTAAATGCAATTTGCTGGTATTAGATAGATTTAATTCATCCAAGAGAATGAAGGAAATATTAAAAAAAAAAATATTAAATGGTTTGAATTTATAAAAAATTTAAACTTATCAAACCCCCCAACATTTGGAATCTGTTCAATTCCTTACAAAAACACAAAAAAAAATTTTTTTAAGGATAAAATATTCTTAGGAAAAAGTTATTCAGTGTTGAGAGATCAATTTTATAAAAAAAAAAGCCTTAAAACTAAAAATTATATATTCATAAATACTGGCGGTGGTAATGACAAGGGATCCACAATTTTTATACTAAAAAAAACGTTACCTTTATTATCTCAAATGAAGATTTTTTTATTAGTTGGAAATAATAGTAGCCTCCCAAAAATTAGAGAATGGATTAAGCAAAATGATAAAAAAAAAATGATAAAAATTTTATTAAATAAAGAGAATATAATTAATTATATAGATCAATCTTTATTTGCTATATGCTCTGGCGGAACCATTTCTCAAGAAATCGATTCTAGATCTAAAAGAATGATGATTTTTTCAATAACGAAAAATCAAGTACTTCAATCCAAAAATTGGGAAAACTTTGGACATCATTATTTAGGAAAATTTCAAAATATAAAAAATACAAAATTTAAAAAAATATTTCAAAATTTGAAGAAGTTGAAAGAAAAGAGATTCAAAGTTAGAAATAGAAATTACTTAAGAGTAATTGATAAAATTTTAAGAGAAATTTAATATTTAACAAAATGAGTACAAAAAAATATAAAACAATTTTATTATTAGGTGGTGGAACTGAACAACTTCCAGCAATTTTAGAGGCAAAAAAATTTGGTTATAACGTAGTGTGCGTTGATAAAGATAAAAATTGTATTGGTAGAAAATACTCAGATTTTTTTTATAAAATAAGTATTAAGAAAACAAAAAAGATTGAAGGTATTTTCAAAAGGCATAAGATAAAAGGAATTACATCTATTTGCTCTGACATAGCTGTTCCTGTTGTCTCTTATTTATCAAACAAATATAAATTAGCTTCTTTAGATTTAAAACAATCAAAAATTTTAACAAACAAATTTTACATGAAGAAATTTTTTAAGAAAAATAAAATAATGACACCAAATTTTCATTTGTATAAAAATCTTAACTTAGCTAAAAAATTTATAAATAAGCAAAAGTTTCCGATAATAATAAAACCATCAGTTTCATTTGGACAAAAAGGCATATCAAAAATAAATAATTTAAAAAATCTTGAAAAAAAAATTACTAAAGCTAAAAAAATTTCATTGGATAAAAAAGTTATAATTGAAAATTTCGAAGAAGGATTAGAACTTAATGTGGTAGCAATTGTTTATAATAAAAAGACAATTTTTTTAAGTTTTTCAGACAGGATTATTTATCAAGATAAAGGTTTTGGTATTGCTTATGAGCACAGACATCCATCTTCAATTGAAATAAAAATAATTAAAAAAATTAAATTGATTGTTAAAAAGATTGTAGACAAAATGGATTTAAATGATGCTGTAATTTATCCACAATTTATAATTAATAAAAAACCACGATTAATTGAAATAGCTGGAAGAGTACCAGGAGGATATATGAGGGAAGTATCTATGTTGGCATCAGGTATTGACCCAGTTAAATTCCAAATTCTCACGGCAATGCGAGAAAAAGATATTTTTACTAAAATAAAAAATGTCGCTAAAAAAAAATCAACGTATGTAAAATTTTTTACTAACAAGGATTTTAAAATAATATCTGATATCAATTTTAAAAATATTCAAAAAGCTAAATTAAAAAGAGGAATATACAAAATATTTTTTAATAGAATTAAAAAAATTCCATCTTTAAAAGACTCTTCCTCACGTTTCGGTGTATTAATAAGTTATGGCAAAAATATTAAAGAATCAAAATTAAATGCTGAAAAAGCTATTAAAATAATAAAATCAAAATGATTATTTCTCACAAGCACAAATTCATTTTTATAAAAACCTTCAAGGTTTCAGGTACTAGTATGGAGATAGCTTTGTCGAATTATTTAGGAATGCAAGACATAATAACTCCTATAAATTTAGAGGAGGAAATTTTAAGATATAAAAAAACTGGGATTTTCCCAAAAAATTATGCATCAAACAAAAAAGAGGAAAAAAGATATAATAGATATATTAAACGATTAGCTGAAAAAAAATTGAGCAAGAAAGTTTTAAATAATCTTGAAAAAAAAAAGGAAAAAAGATTTAAAAAAATGATTTTTTTTAATCATATTAGTGCTTTAAAAATAAAAAATTTAATAGACAAAAAAATTTGGTCTAATTACTTCAAATTCACTATTGAACGTAATCCTTATGATAAAGTAATATCTTTTATGTTTTTCGCTAATAGATTTAAAAAAGTTGAGAATTTAGAAAAAGAAACCAATAAAACTATCAAATTAAAAAAATATATTAATTATCCACTTTATACGGACAAAAACAAAAAAAACATTGTTGATTATATCATAAATTATGACTCTCTAAAAAGGGATATCAAATATGTTGAGAAGAAAATTAATCTAAATATAAGTAAATTTTACTTGAGGACCAAAAATTATACGAGAAAAGATAAAAGACATTATAGTAAGTTGTTAAACTCTGAACAAATGAAAAAAATTTACAATGATGCAAAGGTTGAATTTGATTTAATGAATTATAAAAAAAGTTATGAAAAAAAAATCAGGAATTAAAAACATATTTATAATTGCAGAAATATCTTCTAATCATAATAATAATTTTCTTAGAACAAAAAAGCTTATAAAAGCAATTTCAAAAACTGGTGTTGACGCTGTTAAATTTCAGACATTTGAACCAGATGAAATGACATTAAATATTAATAATAGAAATTTTAAAATTAATGAAAAGAAAAGTTTATGGAAAGGAAGAAAACTTTTTGATTTATACAAAGAGTCCTCAATGAATTGGCAGTGGCAAAAAAAACTTTTTACATATGCTAGAAAATGTAAGCTTTTACCTTTTAGTACACCATTTGGTGAGAATTCATTAAAATTTTTGAAAAGACAAAAATGTAAAATTTACAAAATTGCATCACTAGAGAATTCTCACTTCCCATTATTGAAAAGCTTAGCAAAAACAGGAAAACCTATTATAATATCTACGGGTTCAGCAACAGAAAAAGAAATAGAGGAAAGTATAAAATACTTACGACATAATGGTTGCAAAGATATTACAATCCTCAAATGTACCAGTGTCTACCCTGCAAAACCGTCGGATTTGAATTTATCAGCAATACCTTATCTTAAAAAAAAATTTAATTGTAAAGTAGGATTTTCTGATCATTCAAAAGGTATTACCTCAACTCTAGCTGCCATAGCAATAGGAGCAGAAGTGATAGAGAAACATGTAAAATTAAATGAAAATGATAAGTCATTAGATTCTAAATTTTCAATTACAGTAAAAGAATTGAAAGATCTTGTGCTAAAAGCTAACCAAATCAAAGAGTCTATGGGCAAAAATTATTTTCTGACTAAATCTGAAAAATATGCACGTTCAAGAAGACGAAGTATTATTACAATAAGAAATATAAGTAAAAATGAAAGATTATCTGAAAAAAACATCAAAGTTTTAAGGCCAAACATAGGTCTTAACCCAAAATATTATGAATATGTAATTGGAAAAAAAATTAATAGACAGATTAAAATAGGCTCTCCGATTAAAATAAGTTTTCTAAAAAAAAAATGATATGTCTAGTTTCTCATGATGCTGGCGGTGCTGAATTACTCAGCAGTTGGGCAACAAATAAAAGAGGTAGATTTTTATATAATATTAAAGGTCCAGCACTAAGAATTTTTAAAAGAAAATTTAAAAATTTTAAAAATTCAAACAAAAAAATAATAAAGAAAAAAACAAATATTTTTATAACTGGGACAAGCAAAAAATCCACTCATGAACTATCGTTTATCAAATATGCGAAAAAAAAAAAATTAAATCAATATCCATAATTGATCATTGGGTTAATTATAAAGAAAGATTTTATAGAAATAATCAAAAAATATTACCAGATGAAATTTGGGTAACTGATAAAATTGCCTTAAATTTGGCAAAAAAAATTTTTAGTATTAAGGTGACTTTGAAAAAAAATTACTACCTGATGGATTTTATTAAATCTTTTAATGATTTAGCAAAAAAAAAAGATAAGACAAATAAAATAATCTTATATTTAACAACGAACACAAATAATAAGAAGAGAGATTTAGCAAAGTTAAATTATTTTTTTAAAAAAACAAAATTTTATATAGATAAGAAAATTCAAGTGGTTGTAAAAATTCATCCATCAGAAAATATTTCTAAATACAACTCATTGATTAAAAAGTTTAAATTTGTAAAATTTGTTAAAAATTATGATTTGATAAAATTACTTATTAAATGTAAATATGTAATTGGCTATAATTCAATGGCTATGTATTTAGCTAGTAAAGTAAAAAAAAGAATTTTTCATGCTAATAATAACTTAAAAAAAAATATATTACCTATCAAAATTAATAAATTCGATAAAATCTTTGAAAATTGAAAAAAATTAACACTATAATAATTGGATTAGGAAGAATAGGTTTTGGTTATGTAAAAGATTACATGAATTTAAGATCTCATGCATATTCTATTTTAAGTAACAAACGTTTTAGATTAATTGGTGGTGTCGATATCTTAAAAAAAAACAGAGACAAATTTGAAAAAAAATTTAAATTACCTGTTTATGAAAAAATACCTAAAGATCTCTATAAAAATTTAGATTTAATCGTAATAGCTTCTAATACGCAAAGTCATTACCAAATATTAAAAAAAATTTTACAAAATTGTAAATCTAAAACTATATTATGTGAAAAACCTTTTACAGAAGATTATAAGAAAGCGCAGAAAATAAATGAATTAAATAAAAAAAGAAAAAATAAAATTTTTGTAAATTATAATAGACAATCTTTGCCACCATTAAAAAAATTGAAGTCAATTATAAATAATGATAATAGTTTTTTTTATGGCAAAGTAATTTACCCAAATGGGATCATTAATAATTGTAGTCATTTTCTGCACCTTTTTTTTTTGTTATTTGGAAATATTAAAAAAATAAAAATACTAGGTGATATAAAACTTTTAAATAGTAAAAATCTAAGTGATTTTAATAGAAATTTTGAATTACAATTTAAAAAAGGTAAAGTTTATTTTGAAGCAACTAACAATGTTTCTAGAACTTATTTAATAAAGTTATATGGTAAATCAAAAATTATTACCTGGAAATCCAGATCAAAAATAAGTGTTTTTGATGGAAAGGAAACTTTTAAAATTGACTCAGGCATGAAATATTTTCAAAAATATGTATACAATGAACTCGCAAAAATTGGTAAACGAAGTACACCAAACCTTTGCACTGCCAAAATTGCAACTAATATATTATTATTAATAAAAATGATTCAAAATGAAAAAGTTTAAGAAATTTAACTCAATTGGCAAAGAAGAATTAATGGCCGCTAATAAGGTTTTAAAATCTGGAAAATTGTCTGAATATATCGCAAAAAATAACAAATTTTTTTATGGTGGAAAAAATATAAAAATTTTAGAAAGAAAAATAATAAAAAAATTTAAAGTTAAAAACGCAATACTTGTAAATTCTTGGACCTCTGGATTGATTGCTATTTTTGGTGCACTTGGAATTAAAAAAAATGATGAAGTTATCTTACCACCATGGACTATGTCCGCATGTGCAGCATCAATAATTTTTTGGGGCGGTAAACCAGTTTTTTGTGATATAGAAAAAGAAACCTTTTGTATAGATCCTGAAGAAATAAAAAAAAAAATTACAAAAAAAACAAAAGCGATTTTAGCAGTTGACATATTCGGGTACCCCTGTGATTTAAAAAAGATTAATAGTATTGCCAGAAAAAATAAAATATTCGTAGTTTCAGATAGTGCTCAATCAATTGGCGCAAAGTATTTTGGAAAATTTGCAGGTACAGTTGCTGATATTGGAGGATTTAGTTTAAATTATCATAAACATATTAATACGGGTGAAGGAGGAATCATTGTAACAAACAATCGAAACATAGCAAAAAAATGTAAATTATTAATAAATCATGCTGAGTCATTTGTTGAAAAATCTAAAAACGGGAGTCATAATTTAATTGGATTTAATTTTAGATTAACAGAACTACAAGCAGCTATAGGCTTAGAGCAGCTAAAGAAATTGGATAAAATTGTCAAAAAAAAACAAAAAAACGCCGATTATTTATCAAAAAATTTAAAAAATCTTAAAGGATTGATCCCTCCTATTGTAGATAAAAAAAAATTTACTCATGCTTTCTACATGTATCCTTTGAGATTAGACCATAAAATAATTAAAACTCAAAAAAACAAAATTTTTCGAATGTTAGTGAATGAAGGAATTCCCATAGCTAAAAGATATGAAGATATTTCTAAGCTTCCTTCTATATCAAGATTGAGTAACGATTATAAAAAACAATTTAAGATTATTAATCTTTTAAACCAAAAAGAATACCTTGGAATAAAAATGTGGGCATTTGATTTTTCTATAAATGACTTAGATTATATTATTTCAAAATTTCAGAAAATTTGGGATAAGCTAAATTTTATAAAATAATTATACATGATAAAAAATAAAGTTACTTATCTGGATAAAAAGAATAAATCTCTAAGATTAGTAAAATTTAAAAGGAAACATATATCTAAAACTTATTTAGGCTGGTTAAATGACAAAAAATTAAAATTTAGTGAAAATAGATTTAGCAAACACAATTATCCCTCAGCAATTAATTATCTTAGAGAAAATGAAAAAAATAAAAACTTATTTTTAGCTGTAGAGTTACTAAAGGGTAAGAGATACTTACATGTTGGAAATGTTCTTTTGAGAATTGATACAAAAAATAAAAGAGGACATCTATCTATATTAATTGGAATAAATAAGAATAAGGGAATTGGTTTTCAAGTTTGGAAAAAAATGATAGAAATTGCTTTTAAAACATTTAATTGCAAGTTAGTTGTAGCTGGATCAATGAAATCAAATAAAGCCATGTTTAAAATATTTAAAAAATGTAAGATGAAAATTTTACTATTACCAAATTATTTTTTTCAAAAGAGAAAAAAAGATGATTTAATTATTGCTTATAAGTTTAAATGATTATGATTTCTCGAAAAAATTTTAAGTATAATTATAATAATTTTATTAATCATCTACAGTGTTCAAATAAATTATAAATGATTGAAAAAAGAAATGTAAGTGACTAAAAAATAAAGCTTAATTATGAAATGTAAAATAACAAATAATAAAATTAAAAATGTAATTTCGTTCGGAAAAATGCCATTAGCAAATGGCTTTTTAGACAAAAAAGATTTTAAAAAAGAATTTTTCTATAATCTTGAAACTGGTTTTTCAGAAAAATTATCATTGTTCCAGTTGAATGATCATCCAAAGCCAAAACAAATGTTTAATATAAAATATCCTTTTTTCACTGGAAGTTCAAAATATATGAAGTCTCATTTTCAAAAGTACTCAAAAATGATTAAAGGATTATTAAAGTCAAACTCGAAATTAATAGAAATTGGATCAAATGATGGAACCTTTTTAAAAAACTTTGCAAATTCTAAAATTAAAAGTGTTGGATTTGAACCTTCAAAAAATGTTTCTGATATAGCAAAAAAAAACAAAATTGATAGTAGAAATAAATTTTTTTCATATAAAAATATTTTAAATGAAAATTCTTTTTTAAATAAAACTGATATTATTTGTGCCTCAAACGTTATTTGTCATATTCCAGATTTAAAGGATTTAATTAAATCTATAGACTTGTTGTTAAATAAGAATGGACTTTTTATTTTTGAAGAACCTTATCTAGGCTCTATGTTTGAAAAAGTATCCTATGATCAAATATATGATGAACACATTTATATTTTTTCTGCTAGTTCTATAAAAAAGATATTTAATCTTTTTGATTTTGAATTAATTGATGCTATTCCACAGATAACCCATGGAGGATCTATGAGGTATATTATTTCCAGATCTAAAAATAGAAAAGCCTCAAAAAGATTAAGTAAAATTTTGGATTATGAAAAAAAGAATAATATAGATAACTTTGAGTCTTGTAAAAAATTCAAGAAAGACTGTGAAAATTCAAGAGATAATTTAAGGTTAAAAATTAAAAAACTTAAGGAAAATGGTAAGACAATATGTGGTTACGCAGCAACTTCAAAAAGTACCACAATATTAAACTACTGTAACATTGATAGCACAATGCTCGATTATATTGCAGACACAACACCAGAAAAAATTGGCAAATATTCACCAGGAAAACATATTCCAATAGTTTCTATGGATCATTTTAGAAAAAATCTTACTGACGCTATTTATTTGTTTGCGTGGAATCACAAAAATGAAATTTTTAAAAAAGAAAAAAAAATCTTAAAAAAAAAAATTAACTGGTTTTCCCATATAAAATTGTAAATATGATACCATTTTGGAATTTTAGTCATGAATATAAATTAATTAAAAAACCTCTTTTTAAAAAAATTAATAATGTACTATCAAAAGGTGATATTTTTTTTGGTGAAGAATTAAAAAAATTTGAGAAAAATTTTTCTAAAATATATAACTTTAAAAATGTTACAGCCGTTGGAAGTGGAACTGATGCATTAATTATTGCACTAAAATCGTTAGGAATTAAAAACGGTGATGAAGTAATTACAGTTGCAAATACTTGTGTACCAACAGCATCAGCAATAAGATCAGTTGGGGCCAAAATAAAATTTGTTGATGTTGGTAATGATTATCTGATAAATCCCAACTTAATTGAAAAAAATATAAATAAAAAAACAAAAGTTATCATTCCAGTTCATTTGTTCGGACAATCCTGCCAAATGGACAAAATATGCCAAATAGCAAAAAAATATAAAATTAATGTTATAGAAGATTGTGCACAAGCTCAGGGAGCTAAATATAAAGGTAAATATGTTGGCTCATTTGGAGATTTAGGATGTTTTTCATTTTATCCAACAAAAATTTTAGGGGCTTATGGAGATGGTGGACTTGTGGTTGCCAAATCCAAAAAAATTGATGAAAAAGTAAAAAGAATTAGATTTTACGGTTTTGAAAAAACAAAAAAAAACAAATTTTTCAATAAATATCATTCAGTAGAGGATGGTGTAAATTCAAGATTAGATGAAATTCAATCATCCATACTAAATCTAAAACTACCTAAAACTAACCAATTCATTAGAAAGAGGAATAGTATTGCTAAAATTTATTATAAAGAGCTAAAAAACACTGGGCTTGTTCTGCCAACTGTTAATAAAAATTGTTTACATGTTTTTCACCTATTTGTAGTTTATCATCCATCGAGAAAAATAATCATTAATTATTTAGAGAAAAAAAATTTCAATATTGTGATTCATTATCCCCTTGCTCTACACAAAATGAAAGCATTCAAGAAATTTTATTCTTCAAAACTTCATCTTACTGAAAAGTTGTCAAAAGGTATATTTTCACTTCCATTATATCCAGAGCTGAAAAAAAGTGAAATTAAATTAATATGTAAATACATAAAGTATGCAATTAAGTTTTAAATTTAATTAATTATTTTGGTATAAATAGGTAATCTTTATTGGAAATTAGATCGTTCAAAGAATTCAAAACTTCTTGATGCCTTGTTTCATTAAATTTTTTTAGAAAAATTTTAAACATAACAGGTCTGGAGTGCGTTTTGTGTCCAATCTTAATCATTATATCGTTATAGTTTTCAAATAACCAATTATTTTTCCTATTTATATATCTCATGAAATAATATTCATAAACTTCGTTTGTATTAAAAGTAAAATTATTATTTTTCAAATTTAAAATTATCTCTTTATATTCCTCAATATTTTTTGGATGGATATTAAAATTGTAATTAATATGAGGGTTATTAAGTGATGCATTTATAACTGTTTTACCTTTAGCGGCATATTCGTGACCTATTGTTCCATGACAAGTTAATACATAATCAATACCCTCCTCTATAAGTTGTAAATGTGATGCATCTGCAGGCAATAAAGTAAAATTATTATATTTTTTTTCAAATAGTTTTATTTGATTGCGTGTTGATTTTATAAAATCAGGATGAGTTTTTAAGTACCATTCGTAATCTAATTTCTCAGATAATTTGCCTAGAAACGATAACCACTCATAAAAATCCTCAAATAACAAATTTCCAAAACTATGGGGACTATCTGAAAAGCAGTGTGTAGCAATAAGTATTTTTATCTTATCGCTTTTGTTTAATAACGGTTTATTTAAAAATCTACCATATGCCGACTTTTTAGAATATTTCATATCTATCCCTACTTTTCCTGAAAATCTTAATTGCAATCTCTCTTTTGCTTTTGCAACGCCTTTAATTTTCTCTGTTTCAGATAACTCTGAGAATTGTTTTTTGTAATTGAAATAGTCTCTGTATGCAAATTTATTATTATTGTTAAGCCTATAGATGTACGCTGCAGAAGCTTGGTAACAAGGAATATTGTTTTGAAGAGCTATACGCAAAGGAATTGCTCTTTCATAAACACAATGTGAAACAATCAAGGTTTTTATTTTAATATTATTATTTTCAAAGTACTTTTTCCAAAAATAAAAAATACCTATAAAATAAAATAAAAACTTTTTGAATTTTAAATCATGAATATCTATGGTTGATTTATTAAATTTTTTTAAGTAGCTATCATATAATAAATCCCCAATTTCGATTCCTTCAATTTTAATTTCTAATATGTCAGATTTGCTTTTAATACCTTTAAATATATTTTCTGAAATAATATCAGAATTAATTTTTTCTTTTTCTGTTAACTTATTTTCAATTAGTTTTTTTGCACCAAACGATTGATATATTTTGTAATAATCAATCATATTTCTCAAAAAAATTATGTCATAAATCTTATTTAAGAAATTTTTTCCCAAATCAAATTTATATGCATATATATCTGCCATATAGTGCTTGCTCATGAAGTTTGCCAGATAAGAATATGCTATAATTGATGACGATATTGAATTTAATTCAAGTAAAATGATATTTTCTGCTTTTTCGCTTTTATTCTTAAAATAATTTTCATTGTGATTAATGAATTTTCTTACATAAAAATAGTTTTTAATTATCTCTAAAAATTTTTTCATTTAATAAATTCAAGATCTATATTTATTAATGAAATTATTCATTTTATCTAAATTCATAGATGAGTTTTTTGGCATTTTGATGTTATTTTTAAAATTATATTTTGTTGATTTTATATTTTTATTATCTTTTTTTGCAAATTCATAAATAGATTGTGATTTACCACCTATATTAATTACACCTTTTTTATCAATTAATTTTAATATTATTGGAACTGCATTTTCTTGATACATAAAGTTGGTTATTATATTTGAAAATGCTTTCTTATGAATAAATGGTTTTTCAGTTATACTTAGTCTAAGTATTAATGAATTTTTATACATTTGGACTGCGCACTCACCACCTAATTTTGACCAGGCGTAGTTATTAATGGGGAGTAATGCGCTAGACTCTTTGTAATTTCCCCTAACACCTGGGTAAACATAATTTGTTGAAAAATAAATTAATTTAATATTTCTCTTTGAACATTCATTTACTATATTACAAGTGCCAATTATATTTTTTGTTATACTATTTTGAATTTTATTTTCGTGAATATCCATCGGTCTTGATAATGCAGCATTGTGAATTAAATATTTAGGTTTAATTTTATTAAGATATTTTGATATTTTTTTAACATTTAAAATATCAAGCTCTTTTTTTTTTGCTAATTCTATTTTAAATGAATTCTTGTATGGCTTAAAATGTTTTGCAAGTCTTCCATCTCCGCCTGTGATTACTATTTTTTTTTTCATTTATTATAAATTTCTTAAGATAAATAAAGTTTTTTTAATATCTTTTTTTAAGTTAGATTTACTTTTAAATCCTGCTAATTTAATTTTTTTATTTTGTACTAAATAGGAAAGTTGATTAGTTATTTTTGATTTAACGTACTTAACTTTAACATTTTTGTAACATTTAATAAAGTTCAGGATGTTTTTTACAGTGTAGTTATTGGTAAGAACATTGTAAATCTCTTTATTGAATAAATTTTTATCAATTATAAATTTGATTGAATTAAATGCATCAGTTAGAGACAGGTAGGGTCTATATTGATTCAACGCTTTTGTCCAAACTGGTATATAATAATTTAAGGCACAGTTTAAACAAAATTTATTTACAGCAGTATGAAACCTCATGCCAGAAGATATACCTGCGATTGTTCCAAATCTTAAAGTAACATATTTTAATTTTTTTTCTCTTTTTAAAATTTCTTCTTCTTTTAATTTAATTTCTGCGTAAGGAGTTTGAGGATTTAACTTTTGGCAATTCTCATCGACAATATTAGTCTGCTTCCCGTAAACACTTGTACTTGAAATATGAATAAGCTTACTATTATTTTTCTTACAATAACCAATAACGTTTTTAAATATACCTAAATTATTTTTGTATATTTCTTTTCTTATTTTGAGACTCCCCTCAGCATCTGTGGTGGATGCTAAATTAAGCAAAATATCTGTTTTTTCTATTATATCCAAACTTCTCTTTTTTGATAAATCTATATTATAAAATTTATATTTTTTATTTTTTTTGGTTATATTAAATATTGAATTTATTTTATTTCTTTTTAAGTCATCAATAATTATGATTTTTTTTATTTTTTTGATTTTACTTATATTATCTAAAAAAAATGATCCTATGTGCCCAAGACCTCCTGTTACCAATATTTTCATAGTAATAAGTAATTTTAATATTATAATTAACAATAAAATATATAAAAGCAATTAAACATTATGATTAAATTAAACATAGGGTGTGGTGGTAACCCATTAAAGGATTACATAAACATAGATCAAGATAGTTTAGAGCAAATGAGAAAAAGATATCCAGAAAAAAAATTTGATGATGAGTTAATTATAAGAAATCATGATATTTTTAATTTACCTTTTGACGACTCCTCAGTTGATGAAATTAAATCAGATAGTTTGATAGAGCATTTAAATTTTATACAAGAAAAAAAATTTTTTAATGAAATAAAGAGAGTTATAAAAGCTGGTGGAAGATTAGAAATTTCTACACCAGATTTTGAAATGACCGTAAAACAGTGGTTAGCGGCAAAAGATGATTGGAAAGATTTTTTTAGAGACGATGATGAGGCAATTAAGCAAAATCATTGGTTTGGAAACTATAATAATAAACCTGATAATAGATGGGGCTATCTTTTAGCATCAATTTTTGGAAGTCAGAATGGTGAAGGTCAGTTTCATAGAAATTGTTACACCGAAAAAAAGTTAATTGCTATTTGTAAAAAAATTGGAATTAAGATTATTAATATTGAAAGATTCCAATGGAAAGAAGATAGGGATCATATGATAAAAATGATCGCCACTAAATAAACAAAACTAATTAAAATGTACAAAGTTACAATTGGTGTAACAACCTATAAAAATAGAATAAATTTTTTGAATGATTGTATAGTTTCAATATTAAATCAAAAGTATCAAAATTTTAAAGTTATAATTGCAAATGATAGTCCAGAATTTCCAATATCTGAAAGTTCATTGAATTTAAATTTAGATAAAAGAGTAAAAATTATAAATAATGATAAGAATATAGGGGAAGAAAAAAATTTAAATAAACTATTAAACCTTTGCGAAACTCCATGGTTTACATGGCTGTCTGATGATGATTTTTTACATCCAGATTTTTTAAGCTCAAAGATTAATTTTTTAGAGAATAGTAATGAAAAAAATATAGTGGCGATTTATTCAAATTTTAAAAAAGTTAGTGGTTATAGTAATGAACTTTTTAATAATAAAACTATTAATAATTTTAAAATTTATAATAAAAAACTTTTTCATGAGCTTTTTTTTCAAAGAAAAATAAGTTGCATTGGTGTTTATGGATTAATTAATACTGAATATTTAAAAAAAATCGATGGTATTAAAAAACTGGGAAATTCCTATGGTCCATTTAGTGATGTTCTTGTGCCGTTGGCTTTAAGTAAATATGGAAATATTTCATGGACCTCAGACTGTTTAAGTTTCTTTAGGATTCATAAGGATTCACTGAGTGAGGAAAATAACTATGATGCATTTTATAGCGCAAAAATAGATTTTATTCGTGAATATATTGTTCAATTTAAAGGTAATATAGAGGATATAGATATAAAAAAAAACCTTTTTTACTTTAATTTGTGGTTTATTAACTCAATTTTTCAAATTCTAAAAAGAGATAAATCAAAAAGTATTTTTAGCAAGTGCAAAATATTATTTAATTTTAAATCAAATCTTTTTTACAAAGATATATCAATTATTATGATACTAAGAATTTTTTTATATATTTTTAAGTTGTTTATAATGTTAATTTTAAGGTACAAATAATGTTTAAAAATTTATATCTTTCAAAATTTTCCAATAAAAATGGGTTTCTTACAGTTGCGGAATTTAAATCGTTAAATTTTAAAATTAAGAGAGTATTCTCTATAACTGCTCCAAAAAACTCAGTAAGAGGAAGGCATGCTCATAAAAAATGTAGGCAAATATTTTTTTGCCCTAAAGGAAAAATTGAAGTGACCTTATTTGATGGATTTAATACGAAAAAAATAACTTTATCTAAAACATCTAAAGCTATATTAATCCCAAAAAGAATTTGGGTAGAATTGAAATTTTTAAAAGATGATAGTTTTTTCATCGCTCTTTGTGATCAATTTTTTCAAGAAAAGGATTATATTAGAAACTTCCGTGAATTTAAAAAAAAATAAATTATTTTTTATTTTTTATAAGTTCGTTTTTAAATATGCGGATATAAAAATTTTTAAAATTTTAAATTTTGCAGAGATCAAAGCAAATGACTTTATTATAAAAAAAACAGTTAGTTTACACACTAAAAAAAAAATGAAGAAAAAATTTCTCTAAACAAAAACCCTATTAGAATTATAAATAAAGCAGTAGGAAAAAAAGAGACAAAAATTGAAAAATATATAATTAAAGAATTTAAAAATTTGAGAATGGTTTTTTTAGATATAATTTTTGATCTAATTCATGTATCAATAAGTATAAGTGCTAAATAAAATTATTTTAAAGAATGTTTATAAACAAAAATAGCTTTAAATTTATATTTACAAAAGAATTTTTTAAAAGTTCAATTATTTTCATAATAATGTGGATAATTTTTTCAATTTTAGAACTAATTGGAATAAGTACTATTCCCTTAATATTATCTGCTTTTTTAGATAACAATCAATTATATCAAATACCAATATTACATAATTTCTACAGCAGCTTTAATCTTTATGATAATGAAAATTACTTAATTTATTTTTTAGTATTAATTATATTTGTATTTCTAATTAAAAATTTATTTTTTGTTTTTTTAGTTTTTGTTGAAACAAAAATATATAAAAGTATTTCATTAGTAATCAAAAAAAAAATCTTTGAATATTATTTTCATCTCCCATTCGAGAGTCATCTTAAACAAAATAGTTCAGATGTTGTCCGCAAAATTACTTTAGATACTGGAAATGCAATTACATACGTTATAAGTTTTCTCACTTTCATTTCCCAATTAATTTTATTCTCTGTAGTAATTTCTTTTTTATTTATTAATAATTTTTTAGTAACGTTTGTTGCTTTAGGATTTTTTTTGATAATTTTTTCATTAATTTATTTATATTCAAACGATCGGTTGGTTAAATTAGGTAAAGAAAAACAAATCATAACAGGAGAAATTATAAAAATAATTAATGAAAGTATTAATTCAATAAAAGAAGTAATATTATATAATAAAAATTCATTTTTAAACTCAATTTTTTCAAAAAAGCAAAATCAAGTACAGCAGACGATTTTAAAGATAACTCTTCTGAAAAGAATTCCAAAAAGTATTTATGAGTTTTTAAGTATAGTATTAATATCCATGATGATGTTATTTTTAACTAAATATAATTCCCTTGATGATTCGTTGGTTTTTGTAACATTGTTTGTTGTTTCACTATTAAGACTTTTACCAGCAATGAATTTGTCCACTTTAAATATATCAAATATGAAGGCAACTGAATATTCATTTAACTTAATTTATGAAAAATTAAATTTAATTAAGCATAATAGTCTACATAAAGCCCAAGGTTTAAAAAATTCTGAAATTTTTTTTAGTAACAAAATAGAATTTAAAAACATCTCTTTCTCCTACGACAAGAAAGAAGTTTTTGAAAATTTAAATTTTATTATTTCAAAAAATTCTTTTATTGGAATCTATGGAGAATCTGGTAGTGGAAAAAGCACATTAGTTAATCTTTTATGTGGTTTGCTTAACTCGAAAGAAGGCGAAATTCTTATTGATGAAAAAAATATAAATGATGTAAAAAATTCATGGCAAAGCAAAATTGGTTATATACCGCAGGATATATACATATTAGATGACAGTATTAAAAATAATATAATATTTAATGATGAAAATAATACAAATATTGATAAGGACTTAAAAAATGTAATAGAGATTTCTCAATTGAATAGATTAATTGATTCTTTTAACGATGGTCTTGACACTAAAGTTGGGGACAGAGGAATAAATATTTCTGGTGGACAAAGACAGAGAATTGCAATTGCCAGAGCACTGTATCACAAACCAGACGTATTAATATTTGATGAAGCAACAAATTCTTTAGATGAAATAACAGAAAATAATCTAATGGACTCCATATATGAAATAAAAGGAAAAACTATTATTATTATTTCCCATAACCCAAAAACCTTAAATAGGTGCGAAAAAATTTTTAAAATTGAAGGCAAATCCGTTAGGGAAATTAAAAAGATAAATTAAATTTCCATGATTTATTTTAAAAAAACTTTTTTCTTTCTAATAATAACATTAATATACATTTTGATTTTTGAATTAATTACAAGAACTATAATTTTTATAAAAACTGGAAATCATAATATTTACTATTATGGTTTAAGTAAAAATATCAATTTTGAAATTGTAGATTTGTCTGATTTAAAGTTTACCGTAAAAAATAATAAGAGTGAAAAAGTAAAAAAAATCAATAAAAAAAATTCTCTTAAAAATAGTAACAAACTTATAGTTTGGACCTTTGGAGCATCTTTAACATATGGCTATTCGTGCGGAGATGAGTCATCATCATGGCCATATGAACTTGATGAGTTAAATGAAATTTTATTGGTAAAAAATTTTGGTTTTCCTGCAAAGTATTCTGAGGATTCAATAAAAATTTTAGATTATAATCTTGGAAGCCCTGATGTTGAAAATCCTGATATAATTATTTGGGCCCACCGAGATGAGGAAAAACTTGCAATTCATAAAGGAATTAAAAGAAATATGAATAAGATGGCAAACAATCTCTCAACACCCCAAATTAATCCAATAATACATTTCATTTTAAGACTTGAAAAAACATCAGAGTTAAATTTTACTTTTTTTGTTATTTTTGATCATATATTGAATAAACTAAACTTAATTAAAAAAAAAAATATAACAAAACCATCAGAAAATGATTTCAAGGCGGCAATAGAAAATTTTAAATGGAATACTCTAGATGCGATAAACTTAGCAGAAGAGTATGAAGTAAAAAATTTTATATTATTATCACTAGTATCAGACGAAGATATAAGTAAAAATTATAACACATTTTTAAATGAATATTTTAAGATTATAAAAATTTTAGAAGAAAATCAAAACGTGTATTTTTTAAATATTGTTGATCATTTATCAAATGAACAAATAATTAATATCGACAAATTTTTTTGTACAAATAGACATTTTACACTTGTTGGAAATAGGGCAATTTCAAATATAGTAAATAAAATTTTAAATAAACTTAATTGAAATAAAATTGTGATTAAAAAAAATTTATCAGCATTATTTTTAACTTTAGCCTCTATAACATTCGCATTAATAATTTGTGAGATAATATTGAGGGTAAAGCATAATATAATTCCAAACTACGATATTGAAATGTGGAAATATGCCAAAGAATTGAAATTAAAAGTTGAAGTTGATGACATAAACCACATTCATGTCAAAAATAAATCAAGCATATTACAAAAAGTTGAAATAAAAACAAATAACTATGGTCAAAGAGATATAGATTATGACAATAACCACTTAAACAAATTCGATAAAAGTTTTTTAATTATTGGAAGTTCAATTCCACTTGGTTGGGGGGTAGAAAAAGAAAAGACGTTTGCTCATTTATTGAATGAAGAGTCTAAAAAAAAAGGAAAAAAATGGATTTTTATTAATGGCGGAGTTGGAAATTATAATGCATCAAGATATGTCAATAATTATTTAAAATACTGGAAGGATTTAAGTTTTACACACATAATTATTACTTATTTTGTAAATGATGCAGAAATTTTAGTAAATAAAAAAACTAATTTTTTTGTGAAACACACACATACTGGAGTTGTTTTGTGGAAGCTATACAATTCTTTTAGTTCATCTTTAAAAAAAGAAAATTTAACTGACTATTATAAAAATATTTACTCTGATAATTATGATGGCTTTAAAATAGCTAAAAAAGAATTAACGAAAATTAATAATCATTGTATTTCAAATAATATTAAATGTATCTTAATTAATATGCCAGATATTCATCAGCTTAATCCTTATAAATTGGATTTTATCAATAAAAAAATAAGTTATTTTTCGAATGAAATTAATTTAGAGTATCTAGATTTGCTTTCGTTATTTGAAAATATAGAAGAGAAAAGTGTCTGGAATAAATATCAAGACCCGCACCCAAATGCTTTTGCTCATAGTATGATTGCAAAAAAAATTTTTGATTTTTTGAATTAATGTTATTTTCATCTATAGATTTTTTATTTTTTTTTTCAATATTTTTGGCTTGCCTTGTTTTAATAAAACAATATCAAAGATATTTAATAATAATCTTAAGCTTATTTTTTTACTCTTACTGGAATATCTATTTTACTCCATTAATAATTTTTTATTGTTTAATTACAATATTCTTATTAAAAAAAAATTATTCATTTTTTATATCTATTCCAATAATACTATTACCTCTATTTTATTTTAAATACTCTTTTTTTATTTTAAATTCTATAAACTCCGAATTATTAATAGACTTTTCTTATAAAGGAGAATTACCTCTTGCAATTTCATTTGTGACTTTTACAGTTATTGCAGTTATAGTTGATAGAAAGGGTAAGCCTAATAATGAATATACTTTTACTAATATAAGTGAGTATATTTTATATTTTCCTCAACTAATAGCAGGTCCTATATTAAGACTTAACCAGCTTTTTCCTCAGCTTAATAAAAAAATAAATTTTTTGGCTGATAACATAAAATTTGGAATTTTATTATTTTGTGTTGGATATATTAAAAAGGTATATTTTGCAGACAATATTGCATTGATAATAGATCCTTTTTTTGAAGACCCTGGATCTTATGGCAGTAATGATTTAATCAAAGCATTTTTACTATTCCCTATTCAAATATATTTTGATTTTAGTGGATATATAGATATGGCTTTGGGTATATCATTAATTTTTGGAATAATTCTTCCTCAAAATTTTAATAAACCATATTTATGTAAATCACTTACAGATTTTTGGAGAAGATGGCATATTACTTTGTCCAATTGGTTTAGAGACTACATTTATATTCCCATGGGAGGTTCTCGGGAAGGAAAATTCAAATTATATTTCAATTTAATTATTACAATGAGTATCGCAGGTGCTTGGCATGGAGCAAGTTTTAACTTTATTTTATGGGGCTTTTTGAACGGATTAATTCTTTCACTAGAAAAAGTATTTAATTTTAATGAAAGCAAATATTCTGTGTTAAAGAATTTTTTAGTCTGCTTTTTAATTTTTAACCTATGGATTGTATTTAGAATACCTGACTTTGGAAATTTATATATTTTTTTTGAAAGTCTGTATATTGATGTTTACAAGATATTCAATTTAGAAAGTTTATTAATTTTGTTTTTTGTAATATTTTTGATTTTCTTGCAAAAATTTGAGAACTTTGACTACTTGAAACTACTCTCAAAAAAATTAAATTTTTCTTTTATAATTCCTTTTTTTGTCATAATTATTTTAGTGGGTCTTTCAATTTCCTTAGGCCAGTCAGAAAAATTTATATATTTTCAATTTTGAAAATAAAAATTAAAATTTTTTTAAGATATATTTTATAAGAGCATTTAAATAAATCAAAATAATCAAGATTATATTTTGATTATTTTTCATTCTAATTTTTGTTTCTTCATTTAGATGTCCAAAAAAAGAAATTTTTGATGAAAACCCCCCACTTTCAACAACCCCAACCAATTCTTTTTTTTGTGTAGAACTTCCCTTAAATTTTTTTGATTTTACAATTCTGAAATAGTAATCATAATCTGCAGAACATTTAAATTGAGTATCATATAATCCAATTTCATTTAAAATATTTCTTCTTATATAAAAGCCTGTTGAATGAGAAGTGGCAAAATCAAAATTGTAATCGATCCTATTGAGATTAAAACCATATTTGAGGATTTCTGAACCTAAATATTTCCTAAGCACAGTTCCAAATACAAAATCAAAATTTTTTTTAAATTGATTTGATATATAACTTAAACCTTTTGGCAACAAAGTGTCTCCAGAATTGCAAATTCCAATTATATCTCCTGTTGAAAGATTTATACCTTTATTCATGGCATCGTATATTCCTTTATCTGGCTCTGATATAAATTTATCAATATGTTCTTTATATTTATTTATAATTTCAACAGTCCTGTCATTAGATTTTCCGTCTATTACAATATATTCGACATCATTAAGTTCTCTTTGTTTAATAATAGATTTTATTGTCTTTTCTAAATTTATTTCATCGTTTTTGACAACAGTTATAATGCTAAACTTGAATTGAAACATAAATTATTCTATTAGACTGATTACACATATCATATGAAATTAATAAAAAAAATAATTAAGTCAGCATTAAAAAAAGTAATTGGTAATGATATCTACGAAAAACAAATATTTTTAGAGGGAATAAAGGCATCCTTAGTACAAAAAAAAATTAAAAAAATAAAAGATTTTTCTGAAATAGAGTTTTCAGTTTTCTCTCAATGGGGAGATGATGGAATTATAAACTGGTTGGTCGAAAATTTGCCAATTAAATCCAAATTATTTGTTGAAATTGGAACAGAAGACTACAGAGAGTCTAATACAAGATTCTTATTAATGAAAAGAAATTGGACAGGTTATCTTGTAGAGGGAAATAAAACTTATGTCGATAATATAAAAAAACAAACCATACACTGGAAATATGATTTAAATGTTGTGAATAAATTTTTAAATAAGAAAAATGTAAATATGATAATAAATAAACTAAATTTACCTAGGGAAATAGGATTATTAAGCCTAGATATTGATGGTAATGATTATTGGATTTGGGAAAAAATAAATAAAATTGAACCTATAATTTTTGTGTGTGAATATAATGCAGTATTAGGTGATATTAAAAAACTTACAATCCCATATAAAAAAAATTTCTTAAGAACAAAATTCCACTATTCTAATCTTGCATATGGTGCCTCTATAAATGCTTTTCGAGAATTGTCAGAGAAAAAAGGCTATGTATTTATAGGAACAAATAGCAATGGTGTTAATGCTTATTTTATTAAAAAAAAGTATTTTAAATTTTTAAAAAATAAAATTAAAAGCTTTAAAAAATTTCCCTCAAAATTTAAAGAATCAAGAGACAAGTATTATAAAAAAAACTTCTTAAAAGGTAATAATAGAAAGAAAGCAATTGAAAAAGTAGATTTAATTGAATTAAATAAAAAAAAAAAAATTATTAAATTGAAAAACATCAAAAGAATTTATTCAAAAAAATGGGGTTATAATTAAATAAAATTTTATATGAAAATTTTGATTACAGGGGTTGCTGGTTTTATAGGGTTTAATTTTGCAAAACACTTAATTCAAAAAAAATATGAAGTATATGGTATAGACAACTTCGATAATTATTATTCAGTTAAATTTAAATTTTTAAGAGTTAAAGAATTAAAAAAATCTAAAAATTTTTTTTTTAAAAAAATTGATATTACTAATATTGTTCAGTTAAAAAATTATTTTAAAAATAAAAAATTCGACTTTATTTTTCATTTTGCAGCTCAAGCCGGTGTGAGATATTCTCTAATAAACCCTAAAAAATATTTGAAAGTTAATAAACATGGTTTTGAAAATATAGTTTCTAACATTAAAAATAATAAAGATTTAAAAACTTTTTTTTATGCTTCATCAAGTTCTGTTTATGGATCAAGAAAAAAATTTCCTTCAAATGAAAAAATTAAATTGCTACCACAAAGTATTTATGCAAAAACGAAAGTAGATAATGAAATATTGGCCAAAAAAATTTCAAAAAAAACTTCTTTCAATTTAATAGGATTAAGATTTTTTACAGTTTACGGTGAGTGGGGAAGGCCAGATATGTTTATTTTTAAGCTTTTAAATTCTCACAAAAATAACAAAAAATTTTATTTAAATAATTATGGAAATCATGAAAGAGATTTTACTTATATTAAAGATATTGTTTTAATATTAGAGAAATTAATGAAAATAAAAAGGTTTAATAATAGAATATTCAATATTTGCTCCTCCCGACCTATAAATATTAGAACACTGTGTTTTTACTTAAAAAATAGATTAAAAATAAAAAATATTATTGAGGTAAAAAAAAATAGTTTTGATGTCAATAAAACCCATGGAGATAATAGTTTACTAAAAAAATATTTCAAAATTAAAAAATTTACAAGCTTTCAAACAGGTTTAAATAATACTGTAAAGTGGTATTTAAAAAATAAAATTTATAAATTGTGATAAAAAAGAATCTAGTTATTTACTATCCTTCTTTTGAAAGAGGTGGAGTAGAGGAAAATATAAAAAATTTAATAAATAATTTTAGTAAAAAAATAGATGTTCATTTAATTTCTTCTATTTCAAAATCGCATGCAAAAAAAATTTTTAAAAAAAAAATTAAAATTTATGAAGTTAAAAATAGTAGGTTATTAAGTTTTCTACCAACTAGAATTAATTCTGCGTTATCATCAATGTTTTTGCTGTTTGATCTAACTTCAAAACTTAAAAAAAGAAATTTAATTGTGCACTCTATGCAAAGCAATATCGCAGCGATTATTATTTGTTTAATTAATAACATTAAAATTGTAATAAGAAACTCAGAAGATCCAATTTATTCTACTTATTATTCAGAAAATTTTATTAGTTCATATATAATTTTTTTTTTAAAAGTTATATTTTATAACTTATGTAGTTGTATAATTACTAATTCTGAAGGATCTAATAATTCTTTAAAAAAATTTGTATTTAATAAGAAAAAGATTAGAACGATTTATAATCCGTACTTAAAAAAAATAAATTACCAAAGATACAAGAAAAGAAATATTATAATTAATGTTGGGAGATTTAGAAAGCAAAAAAATCAAATATTACTAATAAGAGCTTTCTATGAATTTTCTCAAGAATATAAAAATTACAAACTTTTTTTAATTGGAGATGGGATCTTAAAACAAAAGTTAAAAAATGAAATTGATTTTTTAAAATTAAACAGAAAAGTTTTTATTACAGGATGGAAATTTAAAACTACAAACTATATTAAAAAATCAAAATTATTCGTCCTAACTTCATTGTATGAAGGTTTGGGAAATGTTTTAATAGATGCTATAAATTATAATGTCCCTTGCATATCAACAAATTGTAAAAGTGGTCCTAACGAAATTTTATTAAATGGAAGAGGCGGTTTTATAGTGAAAAATAATGACGTCTATGAATTATATAAAAAAATGATCTTTTGTATCAAAAATTACGACTTAGCTTTAAAAAAAAAATAAAATTTCAAAAAAATCTTTACACAGGTTTTTGATGTCTAGAAAAGTAAAAGAATATGAAAATTTATTAATAAAATTTGAAAACAAATAGTTATCTATGTCTGTAAGTGTTATAATGCCATATTTCAGAAAAAAAGAGTTCATTAACGACTCGTTGAACTCTGTATTTAACCAATCATATAAAGATTTTGAGATTATTATCATTTATGATGACGATAATCTGGAGGATTATTATCATTTAAAAGATTTTCAAAAAAAAAACAATAAGATCAAAATAATAAAAAATCATTTAAATAGAGGTGTTGCTTATTCAAGGAATGTTGGAATTAAAGAATCTTCTGGAGATTTGATAGCATTCTTAGACTGCGATGATATTTGGAAAGAAAATAAATTAGAAACTCAAATTAATTTTATGAGAGAAAAAAATGTGGATATCTCTTTCACTGGTTATGAAATTATAGACTCTTTAAATAATATTATTGGAAAAAGACCTGCTAAAGCTATTATTGATTTTAATGACTTAATCAAGTCTTGTGATATTGGTCTTTCAACAGTTATCATTAAAAAATCTTTGCTAAATGAAAATATTAAATTTGGTTCTTTAAAAACAAAAGAAGATTATGTGCTTTGGCTTAATTTAGCTAAAAAAAATTATAAGTTTTATGGAATAAATTTATTTTTAACTAAATGGAGAAAACTAGATAATTCACTTTCCTCAAGCACACTACAAAAATTATTTGATGGTTTTAGAGTTTATAATAAATATTTAAAATATAATAAATTTTTATCAATTTTTTGTCTAATAAGATTATCTTTAAACTATCTTTTAAAAAAATAAAAAATGACTATCTATTATTATTTATCCTTTTTATTTTTAGCTTTAATTTATTTATATTTCTCAAAAAAATTTGAGTTTAAAAGTATCGTAAATTCACATCAAAAATTTGCTACGAATAATATTCCGCCACTACTAGGAGGATATTTTTTAGTGCTTGTTATTTTATTAAATGATGAAATTAACCTTTACCAAAAAGTGCTATTTTTTTTAATTTTTTTGTTGGGTACTTCATCGGATTTTAAGATTATCAATTCACCAAATATAAGATTAATCCTCCAAACATTTGTAGTAATTTTTTTTATAAGCTTTTCAAATTTGAATTTAGAAAATACAAGAATCGAATTTTTAGATTTCCTATTAAGAAATTTATATTTTAACTTATTATTTTGCTCATTTTGTGTGATCATTTTAATGAATGGATCTAATTTTATAGATGGGCTTAACGGTCTAGCTTCAGGTTATTACATAATAGTACTTTTTATATTAAGTAAAATTGGACTTACTTATGAAATCGCAAATGAAAATTTTCTGCACCTCTTAATTTTTGTATTAGTATTAACGTTTATATTGAATCTATTTAATAAAATTTATTTAGGTGATAGTGGATCCTACTTAATAGGCTTTTTTATTGCAACCCTTCTAATAAGCGTTTATTCTAAAAATCCTTATTTATCCCCATTTTATATTATTTTATTAATTTGGTACCCCTGCTTTGAAAATTTATTTTCATTAACAAGAAAGTTTTATTCTAAAATATCTCCCTTTAAACCCGATAACCTACATTTACATCAATTAATTTTTAATAAAATTTTAATAAAAACAAATTTGCAAAAAAATTATGCAAATAATCTGACGTCTATATTAATATTAGCCTATAACTTTTTTGCAATTCTTTTTGCAACCACAAATTATTCAAATACAAAATTGCAGATTTTTATATTATTACTAAATATTTTTACTTATCTTGTTATCTATTTTTTATTGAAAAAAAAGTAATTGACTAATTCTTAATTAATATATTATTAATGAATACATTAAAAAACTTTGATAGTTCGTAAATAATAAACATAAATAAAGTCAGTTTACAAAAATGGTTCAAAATTCCGATGAACATAAAATCATTCTGACTATTTGCAAAAGTATAAAATGATAAGAAATTAGTTGATACTAAAATTAGTGTCATTATTATTTTTTTTATCAAATTTATATTTTCAATTAAGTATGGAAAAGTCATAATTAGAAATATTAATCTATAGTCAAAACTAGAAAAAAATATGAAAGAAAAACAATAAACACTGGAACCAGCTAAAAATAATCTATTTTTTAAACTTATAAAGTCTACATTTTGAGCTTTTTTATTTCTTAACACAAAATATAAAAATGATATTATGATTAATATTAAAATTAAAAAATAAAATATCGTAAAATACAAATTATTAAATTCAATCAAATCAAATTCGATTCTCTCTAAACTTTTAAAGAAACCCAAAATTATTGGTCTTACACCATAGGTAAGACCAGTATTAAAAGTTGAATGTGTATTATAAAAAAAATATTTCAAATCCTCATGTAAAATGAAAAAAACAATCATCATTCCAACAATTGAGTAAAGTAATTTTCTTTTATCGTGAAAATTAATCAAAAAACTAAAAACTGGATAAAGTTTTAAAATTGAGGCAGACATAAGAATTAATAAGCTTGAAAGAAATTTTTTTTGAATACAGGCTATAAAAATTAAAGAAAAGATTAATAAATCAGTATTACCCCGTTCTAATGCTAAAATACTAGAGGCAGAAAAAGCTACTAAAATAACTAAAATTTTACCAATAATATTTTCCGATAATTCTATTATCTTAATAACACAAAAAATAAATAAACTAATGTAAAGAAAAACAAATATCTTAAAATTAATTTCGTTTATCAAATTTAAATATTTAGAAATATAAAACCATATTATTGGAAGATTAAAAGGTCTTCTCCAGGGGTCGTATTCGTGATTAATATAAGGATTAAGACCTTTTTCAATTGTTAATGGTAGTGCCTGATAACTTCTAAAATCAGCAAACGATGGCGTAAGGTGATTTATATTATAGAAGCTGAAAATTTTTAAAAAAAAATCTGTATCAGAAAATAGAACAATTGATCCTGATAATGTTATAATAATTAAAATTTTAAAAATCAGTTTTGTATTAAAAAAAATCATTTAAATAATAAATTAGTTTTTTATATGAATATATATATATTGTAAAAATATGATTTTTCCGAGTTTTTCCATAATCATTCCAATATTTAATGAAAATAAAAATATTGTTTCTTTATTAAGAAAAATAATATCATCAAATAGATATTTAAAATACGAAATAATTATAATAGATGATAGCTCTACTGATGGGTCTCAAAATGTTATTGAAAAATTTATTAAAAAAAAAAGTTACATTAAATTAATAAAAAGAACTAAATATCCTAGAGATCTATCATTATCATGTATCAAAGGATTTGAAAAAAGTAAGAATAAATTAATTTTAGTGATGGATGGAGATGGTCAACATCATCCCAAATATATAAGGCAAATGATAAAAAAAATGAATAATCAAAATCTAGATTTTGTTATTGGAACAAGAAATTTATTTTCAAAAAAATTTGAGGGATTAAGCTTTTTAAGAAAAAAGAGTTCTCAGTTAATAATAATTTTGATTAATTTTCTTTTTGGAAATATTACAAAAGATCCAATGAGTGGTTTTTTTATTTTCAGAAAAAAAATTTATTTGGAAAATAAACATAAACTTTACAAAAAAGGATACAAAATTTTATTTGATTTAATCACTTCTAAAAAAAACTTAAATATATCAGACATAAATATCAAATTTCTGCGAAGAGGTGAGGGTCAAAGTAAAATGAGTCTTAAAATTATAATTATTCTTGTTTTTCAAATAATTTATAAATTGATAAAAAAATAGGATGAGAAAAAAGATTATATTTTTTCACCCCTATTCAGTTTATGGTGGAGCAGATCTTTCAATATCAAAACTCATAGATGCCACTCCAATTGAATATGAAATCGATTTTATAACTTTTTCTGTAAATCCAAAGATTAGATTTTACACAAAAAGAAAGATTAATATTCAAAGGATAAAAAAAATTAACTTTTTATTTTCAATTTTTAGATTAAGAAAACTTTTGAAAAAAGAACTAACAGCTTTCGATAAGGTAATTTTATTATCTAACCAAAACTTTGCAAATATTTTAGCTTTAATTTCCAGCTTAAATTTACAAAAAGTAAAAAATATATCGTTCGAGAGAAATCATATTTCTGAATTAGACCATTCAGATAAATGGGTCACATTTTTTAAAAATATAATTATCAAACTCTTAATTAAAATACTTTATAGATATTCGGATATTTTAATGGGTAATAGTAAGGAGTTGTGTAAAGATTTACAAAAATATTGTGGTAAAAAAGTTTTAAATTTGTACAATTTTTATAAGTTTAACGACTTAAAAGAAAAATCTTATCTTAAAAGAGAAAAAAAAGTTAAATTTGAAAAGAATATAATTATCAATGTTGGAAGATTAGTTAATCAAAAAAATCAAATTTTTTTATTGAAGAGTTTCAAGATTTTAAACAAAAAAAATAAAAAAATAAATTTATTATTAATTGGAGATGGAAGTAAGAGGAAAAATCTTCAAAATTTTATAATGCAAAATAAACTAAATAGTAATGTTCAAATATTAAGTGGTATTAAAAATTCCTTACCTTATATAAGGAACTCAGATTTATATGTTTCAACATCCAAGTATGAGGGATTTCCAAATGTAATAATTGAGTCATTAACTCTTAACGTGCCAGTTATTTCTACACATTACAAGTCAGGCTTGAGAGAAATATTACTTGGTGGAAAAGGAGGTGATTTAATCTGAAAGAATGATCCATCAGAACTAGCAAAAAAAATACTTTTTTTTTTCAAAAAAAAAAGTTTTTTAATGAGAAAAACTATCTTATCTCAAAAAAAACTTAAAAGATTTAATTATGAAACCGGAAGAAAAAAATTCCAAAAAATAATTAACAACCTATAGAATGATTTTACTTAAAGCTAAATAATGACTAATCAAAGTAAATTTTTTAATATCTTTTTTCATCTTTTTTTTTATATTAAGTTTTTCGATTTCATTTGATTTAACTAAATTTTCAAAACTTTTGATAAAACTTTTTTTATTATTACTTTGAAATACAAAACTATTAATCTTATCTTTTAATAATTCTTTTGGTCCTGTCTCGCAATCCGAGGAAAGAATAATTGTGTTACTCATCGCTGCCTCAATTATAACAAATCCTGGGTCTTCCCACAAAGAGGATAATATAAAACAAAATGAATTTTGAAGATATTCATTAATATTATCTTTATGTCCATGTAAGAAAACTTTATCATTTAAATTTTTTGAGTTAATTAATTTTTTTAAATTTTTTTTTTGATCACCATCTCCAAGGATATGTAAAGTAAGTGATCTATAATTTTTTTCTAAATTTGAGAAACAATCAATTAAAAATGAGAAATTTTTTTGTTTTGTTAATCGACCGATAGCTACAATTTTATTTTCATTATTCAAATTTTCTTTTATTTCTCTTTTTGAAATTCTAAAGTTTTCTAAATTTATTATTGGGTCGAATAATACTCTTATTTTTTCCTTAGAAAAAATTTTGTTATTTATTAATTCATTGGCCATTGAAGTTGTTGGTGTAGTCACTTTGTAAATTTTATTAGAAATAATTTTCCATAAAAATTTTCTTAAAATGTTCAATCTCGGTTTTCCTGAGATTCTCAATATAAATTTAGTTTCAAAGTTAAATAAATATAATAGAATAAGTGGTAGTGCAGTATTCAAATGGATTATGAAATATTCTGGTTTATCTTTTTTTAAGATCTTCAGCAAAGGAATGAAACTTATAAAAAAAATACAGAAAAAAGAGATTCTACTTAAAAAAAACCCTTTATCTGGAAAATTAAAAGAAAATTTAAATTTAAAAAGATTTAAAAAAATTAATTTATAATTTTCATAATTTTTTGAATAATCAGACCATTCATTAAATAAACTTATAATTGTTGGTTCGATAGTTCCACCAGAATATTTTTTAAGTGAAATTGCAGAGTTGATTACTGCAATGGGTGTAGCTATTTTTGAAATAAATGGAGCCCAATAAAATACTTTGATCATAAATTAAATTAATATAATTAATATTAATACATGATTAAATGTTACAATTATATAATTTATGTAGTTTCTCTTTTTTTATCAAAATTATTTATACACAAAAAAGTTGGAATATATAATCTATTTATAAAATTATCATTTGGTAATTTTAAATATTCTATCTACGGAGTTAAGTTATCAAATCAGGATAAAAAAGATAACACCTATAGATACTGCATGGGTGGTGCTTATGGAAATAATTATGCTGATTATCTCAGATTTTATAAAAGTAATTTTATATTCTTAGACATTGGTTCAAATATTGGGCTATATTCATGTATTGCTTCAAGAAATAAAAATTGCAAATACATTTATTCTTTTGAGCCTGTTAAAAAATTATGCAATGAAATTTACAAAAACTTTAAATTAAATGATGTAAAAGGAAAAGTTTTAAAACTTGGTATTAATAAGAAAAATGGATTACAAAAAATTTATTTTAAACCAGAACATACAGGAATGTCATCCCTAATTAAAAAAAAAAATAAAGATTTTTCAAAAATTTTGAAATGCAAATTTATAAATAGCAAAGGCTTGAATAAAATTATTAATAATAAAACTTGTAATTATTTGGTAAAAATTGATGTGGAGGGTCTAGAAAAAATTGTGTTAAAAGAATTAATAAAAACTAAGTTTTTTAAATTTATAAATAGTTTATTAATAGAAATAAGTGATTTTAGGGATATTGAGAAAATAAATAAAATGCTGAAAAAAAAAAATTTTTATTTGTTTAGAGATTTTAAATCAAATTTTACAAATGATTACCTATTTATTAAAAATGAAAATTAAAAATTTAAGTATTGATTTTAAAAAACAAAAAGGATTTGTTTTAATAATATTTGTCTTGTTTATTACTATTTTAGTGAGTTTTGATTTTTTTAAAAATGTATTTAGTATAATCAAATACAATAAAGATGAGAGAATAATAAGAAATTCTAAATTTTGTGAGGGGGATTCCCAAGGTTTTGTAAGTTATCTAAATAAAAACTACAAATTTAAATCAAACCCAATTTTACTCAATAATACAATTTCTCCAATGGCTGACTGGATTTATTTTGATTTTAAAAGAGAGCAAAATCAAAATGAGTTAATATTGCTTAATTATGAGGAAACTCAAATTATTAGAACAGAATTAAATAATTCAAAATTCATAGCTCAAAAATTACCTCCTTTGCTTAGTGAAATAAAGGGTATTAATATTTACTTCGAAGATGCGTTAGAAATAGATAAAACTTTTGAGATAAACTTATATAAAGTCCAAAATAAAAAAAAAGAAAAATTGATTTCCAACCAAGTTATATTTCAAAAAAGTTTTAATAATAAATTTATTGATCTGTCATTAAAAGATCCTGATGGAAGAAAATTAAGAAATTATGTGATTGAAATTAAACCTTTTGAAAAAGATACTATAAAAAACGTAAATTTGATTATTAATAATCAAATTAAATTAAATGATTACCAAATAATTGAAAAAAAACAGAATTGTTATTTTTTAATAAAAAATGATTGAAATTGTAAATATTATATTATTTCCACTAGCACTAATAATTTTTTTTCAAAATCATTTTTTTTCAAAATTATTAAAAAAAAAATACGGAAATAAAAATGAGTATTTTGATTTTTATATATTGAATTTATTTATCATTTTAAATTTGATACTTTTAATTTCATTATTTAATTTTGATATTCAATTTACAATAATAAGTCTCTTAATTTATTTTATTTTAGTAAATATTTTCAATTTTAGTTTAAAAATCATTTCTCAATCTCTTTATAGCTTGTCAATATTAATAATAATATTTTATGTTTTAAGCACCTATATTGTTGCTAACCCAGATTTAGGTTGGGATGGTAAATTTCATTGGTATAAAAAAGCTCTCAATTTTTTTCAAAATATGGGTTTTGAAAACTTATCGAATTTACCAAAATACGAATATCCACATTTTGGCGTATACTTGTGGGCATTATTTTGGTCTATCAATCCATTAAACTTTGAATATTTTGGTAGGCTTTTCTATTTATTTCTTTATCTTTTATCAATATTTTCAATTGTAGATTTACTTAATAATAAAAATTTAAAATTAATTTTATTTATTACTTTATCTTTGACAGCTTTTAATTTTAATCATTTTACTGGTAATCAAGACATACTGGTATTTTCTTTGATAGTTTTTTTATCAAGATATTTATATCTAATTTATGAAAAGAGGGAGCAAACTTTATTCAACTTCATTCTTTTTATATTAATTAATAATATCATTCTATGGACAAAGTATGAATGCATAGTTTACGTAGTATCATCTTATTCTATATTATTAATTTATAAGTTGTTTAAAAAAGATTATAAATATTTTCTCTTAATTCTTCTTTCATTTTTGTTTACATTAATTTTAAAATTGAGTATTTCTCAATTATATCAAATTAATCTCAATGCATCTTTTCAATTTTCTGGTGAATACGATTTATCCAAGTTATTTGATATAAACTTATTTTTTTATAAATTTTATATAATATTTAAATACTACTTTTTTTCTTTATTTAAAAATCCAGTAATATTAATTGGATACATAAGTTTGGTTTTAATTCTTTTGCAAAAAATAAATATATCATTAATAAATGTTTTTTTATTCATTTTATTTAATTTATCTTCATTGTTAATATTTTATATAATTCAAATAGATTTTGAATGGCATGTAGCTTATGGGATGGATAGATACATTTTACAATTCTCAGGTTTTTCTATTTTATTTTTAGTTGTTTTCTTAAACAAAACATTGAAAAATTGATGAAAAAAAAAAGCTTTTTTGTTAGTATTATAATAACTAATTTTAATAAAGAAAAATATATCTACCAAACAATTAAATCAGCTTTAAATCAAAAGTATAAAAAATTTGAGATAATAGTAATTGATAATTTTTCTAGCGATAACTCATATGAGATTATTTCAAAATTTAGAAATATTAAATTACTTTTCAATAAACAAAAAAAGACAGGGGCTTTAAATCAAATTAAATCAATTGAAATTGGTTTAAAAAATTGTAGGGGTAATATAGTCTGTCTACTTGATGGGGATGATTTATTTAATAAAAACAAAGTTTCTCAAATAGTAAATTTTTTTAATAAAAACCCAAATTGTGATGCAGTGTTAGATTTACCGATTATTTTTGAAAATATAAATAAACCAATTAATTTTAGCTACGATAAAAAAAGAGAAACTAAATCATCAATATGGCCAACTACATTTCCCACAAGCACAATAAGTATCAGAAAAAATTATCTTAAGAAGTGCATACAAGTGTTCAAAAAAAATAATTTTCAAAATTTGGAGATAGATTTTAGATTATGCTGTTTATTTTCTATTACTGAAAATAACTATAATATTCTTAATAAGAAATTAACTTATTATAGACAAGTCAATGATGGAATAATGTCAAACTATAAAAAATTTAGAAAAAGATGGTGGATTAAAAGATCAGAAGCATTTAATTTTTTTTTTTATTTTAAAAAAAAATATAAAAGACAATATTCGTATTCTCTAGATTTTTTTGTGACAAAAATAATATCAAAAATTTTACAATGAATTTAAAAAACGCCAATTTAAGTAAATTTAGGATACCATTAATTATTTACTCTTCAATAATTGTAGGCTTTATTCTTAACGAGGATTCACTTGGGGGTGCGAAAAATGATTTTTACTCTCAACTTGAAAGAACACTCTACTTAAAAGAGGATTTATTTTATTATTTTTTTAATTATGATGATTTAGAGAACAGACATTCCCCTATTTTTTTGGTTTTTTCATCGCTTATTTTAAATTTTTTTGGAAGCGTTGAATTTTTAAGGGCTTTACACTTATTTTTACCAATAATAATTTATTTTTTTTTTTATCATTGCTTAAAAATTAGATTTAGTAAAATCGATAACACTAAGTTGGCCTTTATTTCATCTTTGATATTTATATCTCCAACTATAAGATCATATTCCATTTGGCCAGATAGTTATATTTATGGATTATTATTTTTTATAATTTCAATCTATTATTTCTTGTTACACAGATATCAGAAATATAATTTTTCAAATATATTTTATAATATCTTTTATTTATCTATTTCTTCTTATTTTATGCCAATTTTTTCCATTTTCTCTATTTATTTTTTTTTCAACTTTACTGAATTTTTTTTAAAAAAAAATTTTTTCTATAAAATACCAATTATAATTTTTCTTAATATTTTACTAGCTTTTCCAGCTTTTTATTACATTTTTTATTTAGATATAAATTTTCTAAGGTCAACAGGTGAGTGGGGATTGACAGAAAAAACTTTTTCTTTTTTAAATTTTTCAAATAAGTTTTTTTATTCCTCAAGTATAATATTTTTTCATCTAATACCATTTTTTTTTATTTTTTTCGCTAAACTAAAAATTTTTAAAGATATAATAAAGAGTAAAAATTTTATTCTATTTTTTTTATTGTTTATAATTACTTATTTTTTTTCCAGTTACGAAAATATATATGATAATTTAGGTGGGGGTGGTATTTTTTACAGAATTTTTAATGAAATATTAAATATACCAGAATTACAATTACTTTTAACAATACCAATGAGTTTTTATTTTGTATTTATATTAAAAAATAATCTAAGTAATTATTTAATTTTGTTGATATTATTATTTTCTAATTTTCAACTAACAATATATCATAATTATTTTGAACCAATAATTTATATAGTTATTTTAACATTAGTTTTAAACACAAATCTAAACAAAAAACTTTTTTTGAAAAAAAATTTAAATATTTTAATTGTGTTTAATATTTTTTTCTTAATAATTAGTATAGCTAAATAATTCTTTAATTTTTTTTAAAAAAAATTTTTATCATATAAAAAAGTATTAGAGATCCATCTCTCAAAGCATTAACTTTCTTTTTTCCTGCGATTCTTGCTCTTTCAAATGAGTTAATTGAGCCAATTTTCATACCTTTTCTTGATGCTTTGATTGGTAGTTCAACACATAAAGTAAAATCTTTTCTATTTAAATTTAAATCTTTAACAGACTCAGTTTTACCCAAAACATATGTGTATAAAATATCAGATATATTTAATCTAAAAAAAACTTTTCCAAGTAATGTAAAAAAGTAATTTCCGACCAAAGTTACAAATGTATCATCATCACTCCCAGAATTTTTCTGATATCTAGAAGCAAAAACAAAGTCTAACTTTTCATGCTCAACTTTTTTTATCATCATTTCAAGTTCATTAGGATTGAAAGATCCATCTGCATTGAAAATACAGAAATACTTACTTTTACAATTATTCATGCCAACTATTAAGGCATCACCATAACCATAATTTTCTTGAAAAACTAATTCTACGTTATAATTCTCTATCGATTTTATCGTTTGATGATCAGTTTTGTGCAAAACAACAGAAATATTGTAATTAAATTTCTGTAATTCATCTAAAACTTTTGGAAGAGACTCAGCTTCATTTTTTGCTGGTATTACTAAAGTTAAATCATTCATATCTATTTCAGATCCCTTGGAATGTTTGAAGTCATTAATGCATAATTCACCCAAAATACTGTAGCTCCAAAACTTGTAAAAAAGCTACCGCTTGGCAGTATGGGTAATAAAATGGTTATAACATATAACATTCCAGATAATACAAAATAGTCTTTTTTATATCGATAAGAGTTAATTGACTTTAAAACGCTCACAAACATAAAGAAAATAAAATATAAATATCCTATAGAACCTAATTCAGCCAGCACTTCAAAATGTATCTGATGAGGATGGATTGATGATAGATCAGGATATTCTTCTTTTTGCACCTCCAACCTATAATTTTTTAAACCAACGCCATATAATTTATGATTATTGAAAACTTGAATAGCTGTTTTGTAATGCGACCCATAGTGCGATTTATTTATAGCTTGTAATGGATTTGATATTAAGGGTTCTAAGAAAGCATCCCAGTATCTCCAATGATAATTTTTTGAAGACATTAGAAATATTGTTGTGACCAAAATAGAAGTTATCAAAAATTTTAATATGTTTATCCAGTTTTTTGACATTATAAAAAGAAATAATATAGACATTATAATAACTCTAATAAGATTAGATCTTTCACCAATTAAAAAACTTATTAAAATAAAAAATAAAATAAAAAAAAATAGATAATTAAAATTATAATTTTTAAAAATCTTTTTACTAAATTTAGAGTTAGAAGATTTAAGATATAGTATAAAGGATAAAATTATTAAATAAAATGAACTATAAAGATTTCCAATTTTTAACTCTTGGTCAAAAAAACTAGATAATCTTCCTGGCATATTTGTTGAAAATCCTAGCGTATTAAATCCAAAAATTACCTCAAAAATTATATCGAATGAAATTATCAATAGAAAAAAAGACCAAAATTTTAAGATAAGATCTTTGTAAATATTCTTCTCGAATTGAAAAAAAAATTTGATTGCAAAAACTAAAAAAACAAATCTTATAAAACCAATACTCCTACCTAAGGAATTTTCAAAATTAATACTAAAGATTAAGTTTCCTAAAAGAATAACCCAAAATATTATTAATAAGTAAAAAAGATAATTATTTAAAAAATTTAATTGTTTATTTTTAATAAGAATATACAAGAACAATGTATCAATAATAATAACAAGTGTGTTACCAGCACCATTTCCAATAAAAAAAATAATTGGAAGAAAAGACAATAATATACAACATAAATTCTTAGTTTTATTATTATTTTTGTAGATTAAATTCGATAACATTTTTTGATTTGTTAATTTTTTTATATCATATTAAGATCATCAATATTGAGGATATAACTTTAAAACATTTATCTGTAAATAATTAAATGACAAACCTGTTGATACTTATCGCAACCCTTTTTTTTGTGTCAGTTTCTTTAATTGGTTACGGAACAATATTTTTAAAAATTTTTAGTAAAGACACACAAATTACAAACTTTGGCTTTCTCGGTATTTTTGGTTTAGTATTAAGTATTTTTATATCTTACTTTACAAATTTTTTTTTACCTCACAATTATATTTTTAATTCAATTTACTTAATCATTGGATTATTTGGATTCTTAATACTCATCAAGCAACTTTCGAGAGATCTTCTTAAAAAAGAGTTTATATCTTTTGTTGTTATTTTTAGTATTGCGTTAATATCTTTACTTATATCTAAAAATCACGACGATTTTCCATATTATCACTTTGTTTATACTTATAACTTAACACAATTTGAATTAAATATTGGGATTGGACAATTTAACCATGGATTTAGAACACCATCCTCTATTTTTTATATTAATTCTCTTTTTTTTCTCCCTTTAATTAAATATTTTTCTTTTAATTTTACCGCTGTAATTATTCTTATATTTGCAAATATAATTTTATTAAAAAAAATTGGGATTATTTTTTCAAGTAAAATTTTATCATTTAAAAAAAGATTAAGCCAACCTTATGTAATAATTCTTTTTTCTTTGTTATCTTTGATGTTCATAAATATTTTCTTTTATAGAATAGGTGAACATGGCACAGATAGATCAGCACAAATATTAGTAATGCTACTTGTAATAGAGATTATTGATGCTTTACAGAGAAAAAATTATAATAATATTATAAACCTTAAGATATTTACGTTAGTTATTTTTATAATCTCACTAAAGGCGTTTTACATTCTTTATTTGTTATTACTTTTACCTCTTTACTATAGTTATTATCAATCATTTAAATCTCACAGTCTAATAATTAAAAAACTTTTGAGCAGATATTTATTTTTTTACTTTTTTATTTTTTTATTGATATTAAGTTCTTATTTTTTCAATACTGGTTGCCTACTTTACCCAGTTAAAATTACTTGTTTTGATAATTTAAGCTGGTCAATCCCAATTAAACAAGTTGAACTAATGAACCAGTGGTACCAACAATGGTCAAAAGCTGGAGCCGCCCCTGGATTTAGAGTAGATAATCCAGAAATTTATATAAAGCATTTTAATTGGGTGGCTAATTGGATTGACAAATATTTTTTTAATAAAGTCTCAGATTTTTTATTAGGTATAATCTTTTTATCACTTGTTATTTTAATAAGCTTTCAAATGAAAAGTAAATACAAAGATGAATTTAAAATTAATAAAAAATACCTATTTCTATATATTATGATTTTAATATTATTTTTTGAGTGGTTTTATAATCATCCTGCTTTAAGGTATGGTGGATATAATTTGATATCCATTATTTTTTTTCTGCCTATTTCAATTTACCTATCGGGTAAAAAAATTACTGTTAAGAATTTAAAATTATTGATAACAATATTTGTTATTTTAACTTTTTTTATATTTTCAGGAAGAAATATTAATAGAATTTATAAGGAAAATACTTTGTATGAATATAACCCACTAGTGCAACCTTTTTATGAGGTCGATGCTACCTATTTCAATGAGTATAAAAATCTAAAAAAAATAATCTCGAACTATTATAACTGTAAAGAAAATAACGATTGTTTAGAAAATAAGTTAAAAATGAAATATGGTTTCTTTATTTTTGAGAATTAACTATGAAAAATATTACAATTTTAGTTTTAAGTTTTTTTGATTTTTTTCATAAATTAAGATTATTAGCATTTTTAAAAAAAATTATTTTTAATGATTTAAATTTAGTCTTAGATATTGGGGCACACAAAGGCGAGTCAATCAATTTTTTTTTAAATAATTTTAAGATTAAAGAAATTATATCTTTTGAAGCAAGTCCGATTAATTTTGAAAGTTTAAAAAACAAAGAAGCTAGATTAAAAAAAAAATTTTCAAAGTCTATTATTCTGTTAGAAAATATAGCCCTAGGTTCTTCAATTGAAAGTAAAAAATTAAAACAGTTTGATGAAAGCTCGTCATCTACACTAAGTCAGATTAATGAAAATTCAAAATATTTTAAGAAGAAATTTGCATGGGTAAATTTATTTAATAAAAGAAATAAGCTTTATAATGAGATACAAATTGATATCAATACACTTGATAACTATATAGAGAAAAATAAAATAGATTTAATTGATCTTGTTAAGATAGATACAGAGGGATTTGAATTCGAAATTTTACGAGGAGCAACTAGAAATATTAAAAAAGTTAAACTTATTTTATTCGAACATCATTATGATGATATGATTACAAAAAATTATAATTTTTCTCATATTAATCAATTATTAAACCAAAATAATTTTTTCAAGATTCATAAGGTAAAAATGCCATTTAGAAAAACCTTTGAATACGTATATATGAATAGATTCTTTAAAGATGATTTTAAATTTTGACTTATATCTAACTATATATTAGTCATCAAAATCATTAAATTATGATAAAAAAAAAAACAGCTTTAATTTTTGGAATTACAGGTCAGGATGGATCTTATTTAAGTGAATTATTACTAAAAAAAAAATATAATGTGCATGGGGTGATCAGAAGATCATCATCATTTAATACATCAAGGATTGATCATTTGTATCAAGACCCACATGTTAACAAAAGAAACTTTATTTTGCACTATGGGGATGTGACAGATTCTATTTCGGTTTCATCGCTGATTAAAAAAGTTTTACCAGATGAGATTTATAACCTAGCTGCACAATCACATGTAGCTGTTTCATTTGAAGTTCCTGAATATACAGCTAATTGTGATG
>MDTB01025333.1_pt1 | contig 57378 bp, 57 predicted proteins | sample 811161 | NCBI WGS metagenome assembly MDTB01 (sample SAMN05326650, study PRJNA326480) | marine metagenome | isolation source: seawater | place: Mediterranean Sea | collected 2009 | reverse complement strand
CTCTAAACTCTTCTGCTACTGCTTCAGTAACTGGATATACAGTACTAGAACCATCAATTTTAATATCACCAGATAAGGCGCTAGAATTATTTGTATTGTTTGAATTTGAAGAGCATCCTATTAATATTAGTGATAATATCACAATCTTAAAGTTTAAAATTTTTTGTTTAATCATAATTTTTATTTTTTTAGTTAATAAACATTGCAAACTTATAGCTTGGATGTTTTTTAGCTGTATCCTAACAGTTAACTATATGTAAAAAAATTGTTAACTTTTAATGTATTTAAATTTTGATTTATTCTTTTATTTAGTTTTGTCAAAAAAATTTTTATATGAAAATATTAATTGTTGATGATGAGGAAGATATTTTAGAATTCCTTTCTTATAATTTAAAAAAGCAAGAGTATAAAATATTTACAGCAAACGATGGTAATAAAGGTTTGATGTTAGCTCAAAAACATAATCCAGACTTAATAATACTCGATGTTATGATGCCTGGTATGGACGGTATAGAATTATGTGATAGGATTAGACAAGTACCAGCTTTAAATGACGTGCTTATAATTTTTCTTACTGCAAGAGCAGAAGATTATTCCGAATTAGCTGGTTTTGATGCAGGAGCAGATGATTATATTACGAAGCCTATAAAGCCTAAATTACTAATCAGTAGAATCAAGGCGATTTTAAGGCGAAAAACTGAAAAACTTGCTAAAAACATAAAGTTAGCTAATTTTGAGATAGATAAAGATAAATACACTCTTTTTTATTCTGGTAAGGAGATTTTTCTTGCAAAAAAAGAGTTTAATCTACTTTTTTATTTAATGACTCTGCCTGGAAAAGTTTTTAAAAGAAAAGAAATTATTGAAGAAGTATGGAATGATGCAATTGTTGGAGATAGAACTATAGATGTGCATATAAGAAAAATTAGAGAAAAAATAGGTGATCATCATATCAAGACTGTAAAAGGTGTGGGATATAAATTTGATGTTTAATGCGTTTTAATACACCCATACAAATTGCTTTGTTTTTAAGCTCATTACTTTTTTTAATTGCTGGTGTTTTGTTTTATCTTACGGCTGCAACTTCACACTTCTTCTTAAGTTTGATTTTATTCTTCTTTTTTTCTGTAATAGTTATTTACAATATAGTAAAGCGAATGCTTCATGAGAAGATCAAAGTAATCTATAAAAATATTTATAAAGTTAAAGGGACACCAAAAGTTACAGAATTGGATATTGAAAATGCCGCCAAAAAAGTTGAGGATTGGGCAGAAGAAAAAGAGAATGAAATCTTAGCAATGAAAGAAAGCGAGAATTATAGAAGAGAGTTTATTGGAAACGTTTCTCATGAATTAAAAACCCCAATATTTAATATTCAAGGCTATGTTCAGACATTATTAGATGGTGGCTTGCATGATAATGAAGTTAATGAAAAATATCTGATTAGAACTAATAAAAGCGTAGACAGAATGATAAATATAGTTGAAGATTTAGAAACTATTACGCGTTTAGAAACAGAAAAAAGTGAGCTAGATATAAGAAAAGTTAATATTAAAAGCTTAGTGAATGATGTATTTGAACTATTAGAAATGAAAGCAGGATCTTTGGACGTCAAGCTCTCAATAAAAAATGAAAGTAATTCAGAATTTGTTTTGTGTGACCAAGACAAAATACAGCAAGTATTTGTAAACTTAATTAGTAATTCTATAAAGTATGGCAAGAAAGGTGGGTATACAGAAGTGCGTTTTTATGATATGAATGATAAGCTGCTTATTGAAATTGCTGATAATGGTATTGGAATAAATCAAGAGCATTTACCTAGACTATTTGAAAGATTCTATAGGGTAGATAAAAACAGATCAAGAAAAATTGGAGGAACAGGTTTAGGTTTAGCAATTGTAAAACATATAATTGAAGCGCATAATCAAACTATTAATGTGAGAAGTACTACTAATAAAGGCTCCACCTTTTCTTTTATTTTAGAAAAAGCAAAACCTAACTAAATTTTACATTAAGATGAAAAGAAACAAGTTGATTATTTGGTTAATTTTATCCTCTTTTGGTATTATGTTTGCGGTTTTATCTTGGATTCAAGACATTGCAGAATTATCTATCCTTGTAGGATACAGGAAAGGAGTTTTAGCTTTACTAACAGGTTTGCTCTTGTATTATTTTTTGGCAAAAAAGACGATGGATTAATTTATTAAAAGATTGAAAATAGTTGTTCCCAATTTGTTTTTACATCTTTTATTTTTTTGAAACCAATATATTTTTCACTTTCCTTTAGAGCTAATTCCAAGTTAAATTCACTTTGTTTTTGTGAGTAAAAAAAATCGTTTTTCAAGTAAAAGTCTGCTAAATATTCTTGTTCTGTTTGCCCAGGAGTTGGAATAAAAATAGCGTTTTTTTCTAATCTTGCTAAATCCATAACTGTTGAATAACCTGGTCTACATATTATAAGATCTGATTGTAAAATAGCTTCATTCAAAGCTTTACTATTAAGATGTGATTGTATTGTCAGGTTGCCTAACTTTTCAATTTTATTAACTTCCGGCTTCCCTAATGCAATTAAGGATTTCTCCTCTCTGTTTTTCAATGCTTTAATTAATCCTTTTGCTAAAATTGATCTTTGTGGCTCGGGGCCTGAGACTATACCTAAAAAGTCATATTTTTTTTCTTTTTCTACTTTTTCAAAACGTGAAAGAGTTCCTATAAACACGGCATTATCTGGTAGGGTGTTTGGCTTTGACAATGCTCCAGCTAAATTTTTAATCTCATCATCCATTATCCAGCAGCTGTCATACCTATTGATATATTTATAATTCAATTTCCTAATAGTTTCTGTAAAATAAGTAGTTTGAATTTGTAATTGATGAGTGATAAAAACGGTCGGTACTTTATTGTTGTATAAGCCAAATCGATTGTCAGAAATCACTCCATCAATATTATAGTCGTCAATAATTTGCGCAAGCAGTTTATGCTCTTTTCTTATATTAATGAGGATTTTAGGGGTCTGTAAAAGCATACTTAAACCCATGGGTAGGTAGGAAGAATACTTAATGTGATATCCTGAAAAACGAATGAATTCTAAATTCGGAAATTCATTTTTTAGCAAATGAAGTGGTCTGCCATCAGCAGCAATAACTACTTCAAATTCATGCGCCTGTAAAGCATTGATAATAGGAATACATCTTGTTGCATGCCCAATTCCCCAATCCAATGGAGCAACCAAGATTCTTTTTTTTCTATTCACAGGCCGAAAATAAATAAAACCCTTTTAATTTGCATTAAAATAAAAAGTTTTGGGAAAAAACAAGTTAAAAAAGTTTGAGCAAATGAATAGCTATGCTCATGTAAAGCAACCCACTTTAGATGAGTTAAAAGACGGCTTTTCTCTTAAAGGAAATTGGAGAAAATCGTTTTTCAAAAACGAAAATCCTATAGTGCTTGAGTTGGGTTGTGGGATGGGAGAATATTCTGTTGGATTGGCTAGCAAATTTCCAAATAAAAATTTCTTAGGTGTTGATATTAAAGGGGCTAGAATGTGGCAAGGTGCTACTCAAGCGTTAGAAAATGGCATGAAAAATGTAGGTTTCTTGCGTATTCGTATTGATTGGATTGAGATGTGTTTTGCAAAAAATGAAATAGATGAAATTTGGATTACTTTTCCTGATCCTCAATTGAAAAAAAGAAGAGTGAGTAAACGTCTCACTCACCCCAATTTCTTAGAAAAATATCAAAGCATTCTGAAAAAAAGCGGAAATATTCATCTTAAAACCGACAGCCAATTTTTACATGGATTTACCCTTGGCGTTATAGCTGCTGAGGGGCATATTTTAGAAGATAGTACGCATCATCTTTACAAAGAAAGCACCCAAAGAGAGCATATGGAAATAAAAACACACTATGAGCATATTTTTCTGAAAGAGGGTAAGCCAATAACTTATTTAAGATTCCAATTGAATGATTGATGCAAGCGAATTATTGTTTTAGTTGTATCTTTGCCGTTTTAATTCTAGCATGAAGCTCAGTAAAACTCAAATAAAAGAAGCGCTATCCAATATTTCACTTCCTAATGAAGGACAAAATATTGTAGAAAGTGGAGCAATAAAAAATATTCAGATTTTTGGAACAGATGTTGAGCTTGATGTAGAAATCAAAAACCCTACTTTACAATACAAGAAAAAGGTGGAAGTAGAGTGTATTAAAGCAATTCATGATTTTGTTTATGAAAAGGCAAAGGTAAAAGTAAATTTAATTGTAAATGCTCCTGAAAAAACTACTCAAATTAAAGGGAATCCTATTCCTGGAGTTAAGAATATCATTGCTATTTCTTCTGGAAAAGGGGGTGTTGGTAAATCTACCATTACAGCAAACTTAGCAGTTGGTTTGGCTCAACTTGGTAAAAAAGTTGGTGTTGTAGATGCTGATATTTATGGCCCATCTATGCCTATTATGTTTGATTTGGAAAGAGCGGCTCCTCAAGCAATAGAAGTAGATGGTAAAACAAAAATGAAACCATTGGAAAGCTATGGAGTAAAGGTGCTTTCCATTGGCTTTTTTGCACAAGCTCAGCAAGCAGTAGTATGGAGAGGGCCAATGGCCTCAAAAGCATTAAACCAATTGATATGGGATGGGCATTGGGATGAGTTGGATTATCTTATTGTTGATTTGCCCCCTGGAACTGGAGATATTCATCTTTCCTTAGTGCAATCTATTCCTTTAACCGGGGCAATTGTTGTTAGTACCCCACAGCTAATTGCTTTGGCAGATGCTAGAAAAGGGGTCAATATGTTTGGGATGGAAAGTATTGATGTTCCCGTTTTGGGAATAATTGAAAATATGGCTTTCTTCTCAACTGATGATATGCCTAATAAAAAGTATTATATTTTTGGAAAAGAAGGAGCTAAGCAATTAGCTCAACAAATGGATATTGCACTGCTAGGGGAAATTCCAATTCTGCAATCTATTCGTGAAGCAGCAGATGCTGGTAGGCCAGCAATTTTACAGAAAGACACGATAATTGCAAAATCATTTATAAATTTGGCAAAAAATGTTGCAGAAGCGATTGATAAAAGAAACACTAATATTAAACCAACTCAAGTCGTTCAAACAACTCATACAAAGGGTTGTTCTAATTAAAATATATGGCAATAATTACAGACAAAGAAATTATTGATAAAATTGAAGGTGCACTAGATGAAATCAGGCCTTATCTTGAGGCAGATGGTGGTGACATTAATTTGGTTGAGGTAACCGAAAAAATGGTTGTAAAAGTAAAACTTTTAGGCGCTTGTAGTTCTTGTAATGTAAGTATGATGACTATGAAATCTGGAGTGGAACAAGCCGTAAAAAGAGCAGTGCCAGAAGTGAAAGAGGTGATTGATATTACTTCACTTTAAGCTTATTTTAAGGCTTCAGGAATATTGCAAACGGGAATGCTTGTCATTTTATGTAAGTTGGCATTTCGCAATCCATTATAAATTTCCAAAACCTCTTTTTTTCTTTCTGAAAGCTTTGTAGTTTCTTCTTTGAATTCCATAGCCCATTCTAATTCTGGGTAAGTAGCTCCAATCTGTTCTTCATCTGTTCTGTCATCATTCCAAAGTCCATCAGTTGGAGAGGCTGTGAGAATTTCCTCAATTACACCAAGCTCTCTACCTAAATTAAAAACTTCCGATTTTGTTAAATCAGCAATAGGGCTAAGATCTACTCCTCCATCTCCATATTTAGTAAAGAATCCTATTCCAAAATCTTCTACTTTGTTACCAGTTCCTAACACTAAATAATTGTTTAATTGAGCAAAATAATAAAGAGTTGTCATTCTGAATCGAGCACGCGTATTTATAAGTGCTAATTCGGCTTTCGCTTTATTGTCTGTTGTTGGCATTTGCGTAATAAAAGCATCAAACAATGGGGTTAAGTCCGTTTCTATTGATCCAACATTCTTCCAATTTTCTTTCATCCAATTGATCTGCTTACTTGCTCTTTGTGTTTGCGCTAAGTTTTGATGAATTGGCATCTCAACACAAAGAATTGGTAAATTAGTTTTTGCTCCCAATACTGAACTTACTGCAGAATCAATACCACCAGAAACTCCAATTACAAATCCTTTTGTTCTAGATTTCTTGTTATAATCTACAAGCCAATTTACAATATGATTGATGATTTCTTCTGTTTGCATCAAATTTATTTTTCGCTACAAAAGTAATTATTGTTTTTATTAAAACTTAAATAGATTCTTAATTTTGCAGGCATGAAAAAAAGAACAATCTTTCTTTTTGCTATTCTTTTTTTAGTGACTTTGTATTTTCTGATACAGAATAAAAGAACAACTTTAAATGCAAATGAATTAGATATTTATCGTTTTGAGCAATCGCTTTTTGAAACCAATAAGCAAACAATTAATAATGATATTTTGTTATGGGAAAAGAGGCTTGGCTCTTTCTTTGAAAGTTTTAATTTTGAGATTCTAAGAATAAATTCTAAGCAAGAAAACTATAAAAATGAACTTTTGAATTTTACTTCTCATCCTGATATGCGTGAAGCCTATGATACGCTTATAGAGAAGTATCCAAATATTAATTTTTTAGAAAAAGAATTTACAATTGCATTGAGCAAATATACTCAGCATTTTCCTGAAAAAAAGCCCCCAACTATCATTACTTATTTTAGCGGATTTAATTTTGGAGTAGTAACTAATGACACAATTCTTGCAATTGGATTGGATTATTTTTTAGGAAAAAATTGCAGTTTTTATAAGCGCTTAAATACTCCAGAATACATGAGAGCAATGAATCAAAAAAGGTTCATTCTGCCCTTTTGTTTTGAGGCCATAGCTAATAATGAGTTTGGTCAATTTGATAGCGGAGCAGACTTTCTGTCTCAAATGATTTTTAAAGGAAAAATCATGTATTTACTGGATGTAGTGTTGCCAGAAATGTCAATAGCTGATAAGATTAGGTATAGCAATAGTCAACTTAATTGGTGTGAAGAAAATGAGAAAAATATTTGGGCTTTTTTTATTGAAAAGGATTTACTTTTCTCAAGTGATATAAAAAGATTCAACAGCTATATTAACTATGCGCCTTTTGCAAAAGGAATGCCAAAAGATTCTCCAGGAAGAATTGCTTACTTTGTAGGTTGGAAAATAGTGAATGATTATATGGAAAACAATCCCAACTCAAGTTTGCAGGCACTTATGCAAAACACAAATTCCCAAGAAATTTTACAACAATCTAGATATAAACCATAGAACAAATGAAAAAATCAAAAATTAGTTTTGAAATAGAATTAGACGAAAATAATTTGCCACAGGCCATTTCATTAAACACAGATGATGGGCAATTAGAAAATGCAACTATAAAATCTTTCTTAATTTCTGCTTGGGATGAAAAAACAAATGAGACTTTACGTATTGATCTTTGGACACAAGATATGATGGTAAATGAGATGCTGATTATGTATCACCAAACGCTTCTTTCTATGGCTACCTCATTAGAAAAAGCCACAAATGAGCATAAATTAGCTGATGCTTTGAGGGATTATTGTGCTTTTTTTGGAGAGCAATCAGGAATTATTAAGAAGTAAACAATTCATTTGTGGAATTGATAAATTCCAAAATTTCTTTTTCCCCCTTTCTTTGAAGTACTGAGGAATAAAAGATTTGAGGCAATGCCTGCCAGCTTTTTAGCATTACTTTTTTGTATTGTATCATGTTTTTGCTTAAAGCAGTTTTACTTAATTTATCTGTTTTTGTAAAAACCATTACAAAAGGAATCTCTTTTTCGCCAAGCCAGTTCATGAATTCTAAATCTATTTTTTGACAGTGATGCCTACAATCTAGAAGCACAAAAAGACACATCAAATTTTGCCTATTTAGCAAATAAGAAAAAATTATTTTTTGAAATTCTTCTTTTTGTGTTTTTGAAACGCTAGCATATCCATAGCCAGGCAAATCGACCAAATACCATTCATTATTTATTAAGAAATGGTTGATCAATTTTGTTTTTCCTGGTTTTCCTGAGGTTTTTGCCAGGTTTTTTTTGCCAGTAATAAGATTGATAAGGGATGACTTCCCAACATTTGATCTGCCGATAAATGCATACTCCGCTTTGTGCGCTTTTGGACAGAGTTTATAGTCAGTATTACTGATAATGAACTCAGCACTTTTTACTTGCATCTTAAAATATTAGAAGTGATTTTTTAACCAGTCAATAGTAATTTCGCTAAATCTTTTGGGATGTTCCCACATTGGAGAGTGACCACATTTGTCAATCCAATAAAGTTCAGAGTTAGGGAAAAGAGAATGAAACTCATCAGCTACATGAGGTGGAGTTACCTTATCTTGTTTCCCCCAAATTAAACAAACGGGCATCTTCAAGTGCGGGATGTCGTTTGCCATATTGTGTCTAATAGCTGATTTTGCAAAAGCTAGCAATCTGAGTACCGAATCTCTTTTGTTGGCAATTGCAAAAATCTTATCTACCAATTCCTTTGTAGCCGTTTTTGGATCATAAAATACTTCTTCCGTTTTTTCTTTTATATAATCATAATCTCCTCTTCTAGGAAATGAATCTCCCATAGAGTTTTCATACAAACCAGAACTACCAGTAAGCACCATGCCGTTTACCTTTTCAGGATGTTTTTTGGCAAAAACCAGTGCTATATGTCCACCCAGAGAGTTGCCAACCAACACTGCTTTTTCCAATTTTTTATGCTGCATAAAATCCTTGAGATATTCCGATAAATATTTGATGGAAGTTTTAAGAAGAGGAACATCAAAAAGTTGTAAATCAGGGGCAAGAACTTTAAATCCCGCTTCCGCCACAATATCAACCATGCTACCAAAATTATCCACTCCACCCATTAAACCATGAAGTAATATTAGTGGAGCTCCTTCCCCTTCTTCAATATAAGTAAACTTACCCTCTTTTTTTATCATCTCATTTTTATCAATACTTGCAAAGTAAAGAAATTTTATTTGATAGATGTAATTAATGTACATCCATCTCTAATTTTCTGTAAAGGTCAAGAAAATGGAGAAAGTTTTCAACAAAGTGGTAAAATGTGGTAAAATGTGGGGCTTTTATAATATATTTACACCCATTAAATTATGATTAACCTGATTGGAACATATGAATGTAAGTCTGATGCGAAAGGCCGTATCATGTTGCCTTCTGCACTTAAAAAGCAATTAGCCCCCATTTTGCAAGATGGTTTTGTGATTAAAAGGAGTGTTTTTAATAGTTGTTTAGAGCTGTATCCTATGAAAGAATGGAATACAATGGCAACTCAAGTAAATCAATTGAATCGATTTGTAAAGAAAAACATTGATTTTATACGAACTTTTATGTCTGGACTTAAAGTGGTAGAAGCTGATGGAAATGGAAGGATTCTTGTGCCAAAAAACCTAATAGTATTTGCAGGCATTGATAAAGAGATTGTACTAACTGCATCTGTCAATGTTATTGAGATATGGGATAAAAAGCAGTATGAAGAGGTTATAAAAGCAAGCTCTAAAAACTTTGGGGAATTAGCTGAACAGGTGATGGGTAATCAGCCAAATATAAAGAGGGAGGAAAATGTATCATGAGGCAGTATTGCTCAATGAAAGCGTGCAAGGGCTTAATATCAAGCCAAATGGTTTTTATGTGGATGTAACTTTTGGAGCTGGAGGTCATTCAAAAGCCATATTAGCACTTTTAGAATCTGGCAAGCTGTTTGCTTTCGATCAAGATACAGATACAAGTAAAAATATTTTAGAACATCAAAACTTCAAATTGTTGAAAACCAATTTTCGAAACATTAAGAATTTTTTAAGGATTGAAGGAGTAAATAAAATTGATGGTTTGTTAGCAGATTTAGGCGTTTCATCTCACCAGTTTGATGTTGGTGAGAGGGGTTTTTCGACTCGCTTTGATGGACCGCTAGATATGCGTATGAATCTTAATGCAGAATTAGATGCTAAGTATATTATTAACAATTATTCAGAAGAAAAATTAGCCAATCTGTTTTTTGAGTATGGAGAGATGAGAGCGTCTAGAAAAATTGCACGAGCTATTGTAGGTGTTAGAAAAAAAATACCAATTGAAACCACTAAACAACTGATTGAATGTGTAAAATATTTGCTGCCAGAAAGAAAGTTGAATCAATTTTTAGCAAAGATTTTTCAAGCAATTCGCATAGAGGTGAATGATGAAATAAATGCATTAAAACAAATGCTAAAAGCAACTACAGATTTGTTAGCAACAGGAGGAAGATTGTCGGTAATTTCTTACCACTCATTGGAGGATAGAGTGGTGAAAAACCTAATAAAGAAAGGAAATGTAGAAGGGGAATTACAAAAAGATTTTTATGGGAATCAAAAGAAAAGTTTTAAGGAAATCAGCAAAAAAGTAATTGTTCCATCCGATCAAGATATAAAAGAAAATCCAAGAGCAAGAAGTGCAAGGTTAAGAATAGCAGAGAAATTATAAAATGAGAAAAATAAAAAAACAGGAACCGCATTTAATTCTAGAAATTTTTAAAGGAGACTTTCTCTCTAAAAAAGAAAATCAACAACAACTTCCCTTTTTCTTATTTGTAGGGCTTTTAATTGCACTCAATATCTCCTTGTATTATAATGCTGAGCAATTAGCCAAAAACATAAGTAAGGCAGAAAAAGAATTGTACGAACTCAGGGTAGAGTACATTACTACAAAATCTGAGCTGATGGACAAGCATAAACGCTCCACTATCGAAAATGCAGTAAAAAGAATGGGTTTGCAATCCTCTACAATTGCTCCTTTAATTATTGAAAAGAACTGATGAGAAAACGAAAAGCGAATACAAACTGGCGATTGATTTTTCTTTATTTCTGTATGAGTTTATTTGCGTTAATTATTCTTTCACAAGTATTTGTTATTCAACAATTGAAAGATGTTTTCAGTCAAAATCAGCCTGAGTTTATTAAAGTACAGGCGCCAAGAGGAAATATCTTTTCAGACGATGGAAGTTTGTTGGCTATATCCATGCCGCTTTATGATGTGCATATAGATTTCAAAACTATTCAAACTGACACTTTTCAAAAATATATCTCAGGACTTTCAAGCCAGTTAGCAACATTTTTTGATAACAAAACAGCATTAGAATATGAGTTGATGTTCCGCAATCAGAAAAAAAAGAAAAGCCAATATTTTCTTCTTAAAAAGAACGCAACTTATAATGAAATAAAACAGCTAAAGTCTTTCCCATTATTTAAAAAAGGCCAAAATCAAGGTGGTTTGATTTGTGAAAGAAAAGAAAATAGAGAAAAACCATTCAAATTGCTAGCAAAACGAACAATTGGCTATGAGAGGGAAGATATCAAGCCAATAGGTATTGAAGGCGCATATAATCAAACGCTAAAAGGAAAGGATGGAAAAAAGTTGGTGCAAAGAATTTCGAAAAAAGATTTTTTGCCAATAAATTCATCTGCAAATGTATTACCAAAAGCTGGTGATGATGTGATTAGCACCATCAATATTGATTTGCAAGATGTAGCAGAACAAGCATTAAAAAACACGCTTGAGAAACATAAAGCAGATTTCGGATGTGTAGCAGTAATGAAGGTAACAACAGGTGCCATTAAAGCTATTGCAAACTTGAAAAGAACAGAAGAAGGGTTTTTCAAAGAAAGCTATAATTATATGATTGGTCAGCATGTTGAACCTGGTTCTACTTTCAAGTTAGCTTCTGTTTTAGCAGGATTGGAAGATGGAGCTTTTAAACTATCCGATAGTGTAGATACAGAGAATGGTAGATATAAGTTCTACGATAGAGTTATGGTTGATTCCAGGAAGGGAGGTTATGGAAAAATCACAATTGGAGAAGCCTTTGTTGAGTCATCAAATGTTGGTATTTCTAAAGTAATCAATCAGGCTTATGCTAAACAATCAGAGAAATTTGTAGACAGATTATTTAAGCTTCAACTCAATACTCCATTGAATATTGAAATTCCAGCTCCAGATAATCCAAGGATAAAAACACCAAAAGATTCAGATTGGTCTGGGACAACTTTGCCTTGGATGTCTATTGGCTATGAGGTGAGTCTCACTCCATTACATATCCTTACCTTTTATAATGCTATTGCAAATAATGGAAAAATGCTAAAACCATATTTTGTAGAGGGGATAAAAAGAAATGGAAAATTCATTGAACAAAACAAAATAGAAATCATCAATCCTTCCATTTGTGCAAAAAGCAATATTGAGCAGATTGTACCACTAATGATTGATGTAGTAGAAAAGGGTACAGCAACCAATATAAGAAGTAAACAGTATAAAATTGCTGGAAAAACAGGAACCTCACAATTAAAATATTGGGAAAGAAAAGAAGGGCAAGAAATAAGCTATCAAGCTTCTTTTGCAGGTTTTTTTCCAGCAGAAGATCCGAAATACTCTTGTATAGTATTGGTGAATAATCCGAAAGAGAATGGTTTTTATGGAGGTGTTGTTGCAGCCCCTGTCTTTAAAGAAATTGCAGATAAAGTTTTTGCGTCTGATTTGGATTTACATCACCCCTATTCCAATAGTAAAAGCCTGACAGTACCTTACACTAAAAACGGAGCTAAAGAAGATGTGCAATATGTGTTGAATGAATTGCAACTTCCTTATTATGCAGAAAATGCCAATTGGATAATAGCTAATACCAAGGGGGATAAAGTAGTATTAAATACAAGAAAGATTGAGCAAGATTTAAAAAATGGCTACATGCCAAACTTGAAAGGCATGGGCATACAAGACGTGCTTTTTCTTTTAGAAAATAGTGGATTAAAAGTCCATTTTTCAGGTAAAGGTGCAATAAAAAGCCAAAGCTTAAAGAAGGGAGAACGATTTCAAAATGGAAGTAAAATTATTTTAGAGCTGGCATGAAATCCTTAAAAGATATATTATATAAAGTAGAAATTTTATCTGTAATAGGAACAACTGACATCTCAATTTCTACGGTTTGTTTTGATTCAAGAAAAGCAGAAAAACAAAGTCTTTTTATTGCTATAAAAGGGACACAAACAGATGGAAACAGATTTGTTCAAGAGGTAATAAAAAGTGGAGCAATCGCAATTGTAAGTGAACGAAAACCAGTAAATACAATTGATGGGGTTAGCTATATTGTTGTTAAAAATGCGGCAAAAGCACTAGCGGTAATTGCAGCTAATTTTTACAATAATCCTTCTGAAAAAATCAAGCTTATAGGTGTTACTGGTACAAACGGGAAAACAACAATTGTTTCCCTTTTATACGATTTGTGTTTACAGCTGAAAAATAAAGTTGGTATGCTTTCAACGATTGAAAATAAAATTAACAATCAACTAATGGAAAGTACACATACTACTGGAGATTCTTTGCAGATTAACCAACTTTTATCCAAAATGTTGGATAGTGGTTGTAAGTATTGTTTTATGGAAGTGAGTTCGCATGCAATAGATCAGTATAGGGTAGAAGCGCTTGCTTTTGACATCATGATTTTTACTAATATCTCACATGATCATCTCGATTATCACAAAACTTTCAATCAGTATATCAGTGCTAAAAAGAAGGTGTTCGATAACTTAAATACTAAAGCTATTGCATTAGTGAATAATGATGATAAGCATGCATTGGACATGCTTAAAGACACCAAAGCCAAGAAGCTGACTTACTCTTTGAAATCCATGTCCAATTATAAATGTAAGATTATGGAAAACCGCTTTGATGGGACCTTATTAAGCATCAATAATTATGATGTTTGGAGCAAACTAATTGGGGAATTTAATACCTATAATCTTTTGGCGGTTTATGCTGTAGGTAATTTATTGGCTATTGAAGAAGATAAATTATTGGAAGGAATAAGTCTTCTAGAATCAGCAGAGGGAAGATTCCAAACCATAAGAAGTACTGATGGTATCACAGCTATTGTAGATTATGCACACACTCCTGATGCATTGCGAAATGTTTTAAGCACAATCAACAAAATTCGTACAGGAAACGAAAAGTTAATCACTGTTGTAGGTTGTGGGGGAGATAGGGATGCGAAAAAACGATCAAAAATGGCAGCAATCGCTTCTAATTTGAGTTCTCAGGTTGTTATTACTTCTGATAATCCAAGATCGGAAGATCCTGATCAAATCATTAAAGAAATGACAGCTGAGTTAGATCCAATTCAAAAGAAAAAGTGTTTGGAAATTACCGACAGAAAGCAAGCGATCAAAACAGCTTCTACACTAGCAAATAAAGATGATATTATTTTAATTGCAGGAAAAGGACACGAAAAACACCAAGAAATAAAGGGCGTTAAATATCCTTTTGATGATATGCAAGAAATTAAACAATGCTTAAACTTAATCAAGAACTAATGCTATATTATTTATTCGAATATCTACAAGAAGCTTATAATTTTACTGGAGCAGGTGTGTTCCAATACATTTCTTTCAGATCTGCCATGGCAGTTATTACTTCCCTTTTGGTGTCCATGGTTTTTGGCGGCAGAATAATAAATTTGATAAGAAAAAAGCAAATTGGAGAACAAGTAAGAGCACTTGGATTAGAGGGAGAGGAGCAAAAGAAAGGAACCCCAACTATGGGCGGACTCATCATGCTTGCTGCTATTCTTATTCCAACTCTTCTTTTTACAAAGCTGGAAAATATTTATATCATCATTATGATTATTTCTACAGTTTGGCTTGGAGCTATAGGATTTATAGATGACTATATTAAAGTGTATAAAAAAGACAAAGAAGGGCTTGCAGGAAGATTCAAAATATTAGGGCAAGTAGGCTTAGGTATTATTGTTGGATTAATAATGATTTTCAGCTCTGATATAGTGGTTAAAGAACAAATGGCAGAAAAGCAAATTTTTGAAAGTCATCAGACTTCCTTATCTGAAGAGTTTGGCTTTGAAAAAGAGGCAAAGAAATCTGCTAAAACCACCATACCTTTTGTTAAAAATAATGCCTTTGATTATAAAGTGCTAACCAATTGGATGGGTGCTATGGCGCCAATTGCATCTTTATTATTGTTTGTGCTTATAGTTATTTTAATTGTGACAGCAGTGTCAAATGGCGCAAATATGACAGATGGATTAGACGGTTTAGCAACAGGAACTTCTGCTATTATTGGCGCTACGATTGCTGTATTTGCCTATGTGTCGGGAAACATTATGGCTGCTGATTATCTAAATATTATGTATATCCCAAACACTGGAGAGCTGGTGATCTTTATGGCATCATTTGTGGGCGCTTGTGTAGGTTTTCTATGGTACAATTCTTATCCAGCACAGGTCTTTATGGGCGATACGGGAAGTTTGTCGCTAGGCGGCATAATTGCAGTAGCTGCAATCCTAATTCGAAAGGAATTGTTAATCCCAATTTTATGCGGAGTATTCCTGATTGAGAACCTGTCCGTAATCATGCAAGTAGGATATTTCAAATACACCAAAAAGAAATATGGGGAAGGGAAAAGAATATTCAAGATGGCACCATTGCATCATCATTTTCAAAAGTTAGGATATCATGAAAGCAAGATTGTTACAAGATTTTGGATAGTAGGCATTATGTTGGCAATACTCACTATTGTAACCTTAAAATTACGATAGGATGGGACAAAAAATTGCAGTTTTAGGAGCAGGAGAAAGTGGGATAGGAGCTGCTTTATTGGCCAAAAAAAAAGGTATAGAAGCTTTTGTTTCTGACAGTGGTAGCATTAAAAATAAAGACAAAGAAGTTCTTTCAAATCATGAGATAAAATGGGAGGAGGGCAAGCATTCTTTGGAAAAAATTCTATCAGCTGATGAGGTAGTAAAAAGCCCTGGTATTCCAGATGATAATGAGCTTATAGTATCAATAAAATTACGTGGTAAAAGCGTGATTTCAGAAGTAGAATTTGCTTTCAGATACACTAAAGCAAAAGTACTCGCAATAACCGGTAGTAATGGCAAAACTACTACTACTTTACTTCTAGGGCATATTCTAAAAAAAGCGGGTTTGGATGTGCTTGTTGCAGGAAATGTTGGTGTTGGTTTTGCTAAGGAAATTGCTGAAAGAGATTACGATTATATCGTATTAGAATTAAGTAGTTTTCAGCTAGACGGCATTCAACAATTCAGGCCTAATGTAGCTATTGTTTTGAACATCACCCCGGATCATTTAGATAGATATGAAAATGATTTCGAAAAATATGTTGCATCAAAATTGCGCATAACAAAGAATCAGCAAAAAGAAGATGTTTTAATCTACAATAAAGATGACCATAAAATTGAAAACAGTATAACAACAAAGGCAAAAAAAATAGCTATCACTCTAAATAATCAATTAGATGTGGATGGAGCTGTTTATAAAAATAATGTAATTAATATTAACCTAAACAATAACACAATGACAATTCAAGAATTAGCGCTTCAAGGTAGGCATAACATTTACAACTCAATGGCGGCAGCAATAGCTTCCAGAATTTTAGATGTTAAAAAAGATACTATTAGACAAAGTTTACTCGATTTTCAGAATATAGAACACAGGCTAGAACATGTCCTTACTGTACATGGAATTGACTTTATAAACGATTCAAAAGCAACCAATGTAAATGCGAGTTGGTATGCGCTTGAAAGTATGACAAAGCCTGTAATTTGGATTGTAGGAGGTGTGGATAAAGGCAATAATTACGAGGAACTTCAAGAGATTGTAAAAGAAAGGGTAAAAGCCATAGTTTTTTTGGGAGATTCTCCTAAAAAAATCCAACGATACTTCAAAAAAATGGTAGGTAAAATTGAAATAGCAAGCAGTATGGAAGAAGCAGTAAGAACTGCTTACAAATTAGGTGTAAAGGGGGATGCGGTTTTGCTGTCGCCAACTTGTGCGAGTTTTGATTTGTTCAAGAATTTTGAAGACAGAGGACAAGCATTCAAAAATCAGGTGAGAAAATTATAATTGGAGTTTTTACTTAGAAATATCAAGTTAGAGGGAGATAGAACCATTTGGGTAGTCGTATTCTTCTTATGTCTTTTTTCTGTACTTATTGTTTATTCAACAGCAGGAATATCTGAAATTTTCAAACATCTTATTCGTTTAGCATTAGGTTTGGGATGTATGTATTTTGTACATCAATTGAAGTTTAAATATTTTTCTCGTATAGGCGTCTTGGGTTTTTATGTAAGTATCATTTTACTGATTTTTGTTTTGTTTTTTGGGGTTACTATTAATGATGCTTCAAGGTGGATTGATATCGCTGGCCAAAGGTTTCAGCCATCTGATATAGCAAAGCTAGCTATTATACTTTTTGCGGCTAGGCAAATCAGTAAGCAAAGGGATTTTTTAGATGAATTTAAAGGTGTTATTTGGTATGTTGTGGCTCCAATTGTCATTATCTGTGCGTTAATTCTTCCTGCTGATTTTTCCACTTCTGCACTTGTATTTATTAATGGCCTAGTGCTTTTGTTTATTGCAAAAATAAATTTGAGATATATTTTCGGCATTGTTGGGATAGCCATTTTTGGTGCTTTGATGTTGTACGGAACAGCTAAGTATTTGTCGGTTATGAATGAAATAATGCCCCGATCAGCCACTTGGGTTAGTAGAATTGATGGTTTATTCACTCCATCTGAGAATCACACACTAAATGAGGGTTATCAATCTAATCAAGGTAAGATAGCTATTCATAAAGGAGGGCTTTTTGGAGTTGGTCCAGGAAAAAGTGTACAAAGACATTTTGTGTATGCTTCATATACAGATTTCATTTATGCGATAATGATTGAAGAGTATGGTTTAGTGTTTGGCGCATTCTTTCCTATCTTTTTGTACATGATTCTTTTTTATAGAGCAGTAAAAATCACCAATAAAACACAGAGCTATTTTGGAGGATTAATTGCATCAGGATTGGCATTTTCATTGGTTTTTCAAGCTATGATAAATATGGCAGTTGCTGTAGGTATATTACCTGTTACTGGACAAACGCTACCACTAATAAGTATGGGTGGAACTTCTATACTTTTTACCTCTATCACAATTGGCATTATTTTAAGCGTAAGTAGAGATTCAACAGATAGGAATTATGCAACAGCTTAAAGTAATCATAAGTGGAGGAGGTACAGGAGGACATATTTTCCCTGCAGTTGCTATTGCCAAAGCGTTAGAGAATAAAGTAAGTGATATTGAGATATTATTTGTTGGGGCAAAAGGAAGAATGGAGATGACAAAAATTCCTGCAGAAGGTTATACAATAGAAGGGTTATGGATTAGTGGCTTGCAAAGAAGACTAAGCGTTAGTAATTTATCTTTTCCTTTCAAGTTAATCAGTAGTATGTACAAAGCTAGTCAGATAATTAAAAAATTCAAACCTGATATTGCAATAGGTACAGGAGGCTATGCTAGCGGTCCGCTTTTGTATATGGCAGCTAAAAATAACATTCCAACTTTGGTACAAGAGCAAAATTCCTATCCAGGAATTACAAATAAAATACTATCAAAAGTGATAGATAAAGTTTGTGTAGCATACAATAATATGGAACGCTTTTTTCCCACGCAAAAAATCATTTTTACTGGTAATCCTATTAGGCAAGATGTATTACAGTTTGCCATAAAAAAACAATCGGCTATCGATCATTTTAATATAGACAAAAACAAAAAAACGGTATTAGTAATTGGAGGGAGTTTAGGTGCTAGAACTATCAATCAACAAATAGATAAAAATATAGATTTTTTTACAGCAAACAATCTGAATCTAATTTGGCAAACAGGAATCAGTTATAAAGATAAAGGAGCGTCAAGAGTAAAAGAAAAAAAACAGAAAGGAATCAATGCATATGCATTTATAAAAGAAATGGATTTAGCATTTGCAGCAGCCGATATTATCATTTCAAGAGCTGGCGCAATAGCAGTTTCCGAGCTATCCTATATTGGTAAGCCCTGCATATTGGTACCATCTCCAAATGTTGCTGAAGATCATCAGACAAAAAATGCACAAGCAGTAGTTAATAAATCAGCAGCATTGCTGGTGAAAGACAATGAGGCAGATAGTAAATTAGTGAATTGTTTAAAAGCCTTATGTGAGAATGAAAGTTTACAAGAGAAATTGGCAAAAAACATCAAGCAATTAGCAGTTTCGGATGCAGCAGAAAAAATTGCAGATGAAGCTTTGAAGTTAAGCAAGAAATGAAGCTAGATTTATACAAACATATTTATTTACTAGGTATAGGAGGTATAGGTATGAGTGCATTGGCTAGGTATTTTAACGCAAAAGGAAAAGAGGTGAGCGGATATGATAAGTGTAAAACACAACTTACTCAAAGCCTGGAAGGGGAAGGGATTTGTATTCATTACAAAGATGATATAAGTCAAATAAGTGAAAAAGTAAAAGTATCAAAATTTAATGAGATTTTGGTTATTTATACTCCAGCAATTGATGAAAATAATACTGAATTTCACTATTTCAAAAACAAAGGAATTACTCCTTTGAAACGCTCAGAAGTTCTAGCAATGATTACGCGTCAGAGTTATACAATCGCAATTGCTGGTACACATGGGAAAACAACAACTGCTAGCATGCTCACGCACATTTTGAAAAAGTCTAAAATTGATTGTACAGCATTCTTAGGAGGTTTAAGTAAGGATTTTGACAGTAACATTGTATTGGGAAAAAAAGGAAATATTGTAATTGTGGAAGCGGATGAATATGATCGTTCTTTTCTTTCACTTTATCCGGACGTGGCAGTAATTACTTCTATTGATGCTGATCATTTAGATATTTATAAGAGTAAAGCATCTTTAGAATCTGCTTTTCAAAAATTTGCTTCTCAGGTAAAACAAAAAGGATTTTTATTAGTACAAGCCGGTATAAGAACTCAGTTTGAAAAACCAGAAGCAGGAGCCTTAATGTCTTATTCTGCTTCAGAAAAGGCCAACTACTATGCGTTTAATATTGGAGTAAAAAATCAAAAAACCAAATTTGAGATGGGTATGTTAGATGTTTTACCAGCCATGGATTTTGAGAAAAAAATTAGCGATTTAGAAATTTCAATTCCAGGAGAACACAACATTGAGAATGTACTAGCTGCTGCTGCAGTGGCCTTTTTTTTAGGCGCCACTTATAAAAATGTGAATGATGCTATTCGGTCTTTCAAAGGGGTGAAAAGGAGATTTGAAATCCACTTACAATCTGACGAATTGGTGTTTATTGATGATTACGCTCATCACCCTGAAGAAGTGAAGCTTACTATAGAAGCAGTAAAAAAGCTGTATGCTGACAAAAAAGTCACGGTTGTTTTTCAGCCCCATCTTTTTTCAAGAACTGCCGATTTTACAACAGAATTTGCAGAAAGCTTGTCGTTGTCAGACGAACTGATTCTATTAGAAATATATCCAGCAAGAGAAAAGCCTATTAATGGCGTTAGTTCTAAAATGTTAGCTGAAAAATGTACCATTAAAAATGAAGTTTGTAGCAAAGAAGAACTTATCAATGTCCTTAAAAAGAAAGATGTAGAAGTGTTGCTGACGCTAGGAGCAGGTGATATCAGCACCATGGTTGAACCTATAAAAGCACTTTACAACTGATGAAAAAAGCATTTGAAATATTAAAATGGCTGCTGCTAGTTGTTATCATTGTTGTGCTCATGGCTTTTTCATTTAAACAGCAAGAAAAAGTAAAATGCCAGCATTTTGATGTATTGCTTGCTACATCTGAAGGCCATTTTGTTAACAATGAAATGATTCATGAGTTGCTTCAAAATAAAAACCTTCATCCTTTAGAAAGGACTTCTGCAGAAATTGCAATAAAGGAAATTGAGCAAAGTATAAGCAATCATCCTGCTGTAAAAAATGCAAATGTTTATTCAGATATTTTAGGAAAAATCTCCATTGACATAATACAAAGAAAGCCAATTGCAAGAGTAGTTGGAGAGAAAGACTCCTATTACATAGATGAGGATGGGCAATGGATGCCGCTATCAAACCACTATACCGCACGCACTTTAGTGATATCAGGAAATGTAGCAGTTGTAAATAGTGAAGCCTTATTTCAAATGGCAAAATACATTTATAAAGACCCTTTTTGGAACGCACAAATAATGCAAGTACATATAGAATATAATGAAGATTTAACGCTAATTCCTAGAGTTGGGTATCATCAAATTTTTTTTGGAGAAGCAGAAAACTTTGAAGAAAAGTTCAGCAATTTAAAGCTGTTTTATGAAAAAGGGATTTCTTACAAAGGGTGGAACAATTACAGCAGTATCAATTTAAAATTCAAAAATCAGATTGTTTGTACAAAAAAATAAAAAGTTATGGAAAATAATGAGTCAATAATAGTAGGGCTGGATATAGGGACAACAAAAATTAGCGTGATGATTGGCAGAAAAGATCAGTTCGGAAAGCTAGATATTTTAGGTATGGGTAAAGCGATATCAGGTGGTGTGCTAAGAGGAATTGTTGCCAATATTGACAAAACAGTAGAATCCATAAAAATTGCTGTAGAGGAGGCAGAGCAAAAATCAGGCATTGAAATAAATGAAGTTTATATAGGGATTGCAGGACAACACATTAAAAGTTTACAACACAGAGGGGAAATGGTAAGAGATGATATCGAAAATGAAATCACCTTTTCAGACATGGAAAAACTCAGGGAAAATATGTTTAAGCTGGTTACCGTGCCAGGAGAGGAAGTGATTCATGTTATTCCTCAAGAATATACAGTTGATGGAGAAGATGGTATTCAAGATCCAAAAGGAATGTCTGGGATAAAGCTAGAAGCGAACTTTCATATCATAACTGCCCAAATGGCAGCTGTAAGAAACATTTTAAGATGTGTAAAAAAAGCAGGGCTTGAGCCTAAAGAGTTAACTTTAGAACCAATGGCTTCAGCCTTAGCAACCTTAGATGATGATGAGCTGAATGAAGGTGTGGCATTGGTAGATATCGGAGGGGGAACAACAGATGTGGCTATATTTTTAGATGGTATTATCCGGCATACTGCTGTGATTCCTTTTGGTGGAAATATAATTACTAAAGACATTAAAACAGGTCTTTCTATTTTAGAAAAACAGGCAGAACTTTTGAAAGTAAAATTTGGCTCAGCTATGCATACCTCTGATCAGGATAATGTAATGGTTTCCATTCCAGGATTAAGAGGTAGAGATCCTAAAGAAATTTCAATCAAAAATCTAGCAGAAATTATAGGCGCTAGAATGAAGGAAATTATTGATTTGGTGTATCATGAAATTAAAGTTTCTGGATTTGAAAACAAACTCATGACAGGCATAGTGCTTACTGGTGGAGGATCACAACTTAGGGCATTGCCGCAATTAGTTTCTTACATTACAGGTAAAGATGTAAGGTTGGGGTTGCCGAATGAGCATTTAGGTAAAGAATCACATGGAAAGGTAACGAGCCCTATGTATTCTACGGGTGTTGGTTTGGTGTTGAAAGGCTTTGAAGATTTAGTCCAAGAAGATACGCCAACTACTCCTCAGTCAATACCAAAGTCAATTGGGGCATTGGGAAGGCTAAAAAAGTTATTGGAAGAATTTTTTGAAGAAGATGTAACATAAAAAAACAATCAATTATTAACTAAATAAAAACAATCAATCATGGAAGAAAAAGAAAATTTGTTTGAATTTAATCTACCTAAAAATCGCTCATCTATTATAAAGGTGATTGGAGTAGGTGGAGGTGGCGGAAATGCCATCAACTATATGTTTGAGAATGGAATTGAGGGTGTAGACTTTGTGGTTTGCAATACCGATTCTCAGGCATTAGAAGCAAGCCCTGTGCCGACTAAAATTCAATTAGGAACAGAACTTACTGAAGGGCTTGGAGCTGGAAGTAATCCCGAAATGGGAAGAAAAGCAGCTGAAGAAAGTATAGACAAAGTAAAAGAGCTTTTAGATGCTAATACCAAAATGCTTTTTATTACTGCTGGGATGGGAGGTGGAACAGGAACAGGTGCCGCACCTGTTATTGCAGAAGTTGCCAAAGAAAAAGACATTCTAACAGTTGGAGTGGTAACGATTCCATTCTCAACTGAGGGAGGGAGTAGGCATCAATATGCTATTGAAGGATTAAAAGAGCTAAGAAGAAATGTGGATACTCTTTTGGTAATCAATAATGATAAACTGATTGAAATTTATGGTGATTTAACATTCACCCAAGCTTTTGCTAAGGCGAATGAAGTACTGAATACGGCTACCAAAGGAATTGCGGAAGTTATCTCTCAACATTTGTTGGTCAACATCGATCTGAATGATGCAAGAAGAGTGTTGGAAAATAGCGGTACAGCTGTAATGGGGCAGGCAACTGCATCAGGAGAAAATAGAGCTATTGAAGCGGTAAAAGGCGCATTGGATTCCCCACTTTTAAATGACAATAATATAAAAGGAGCCAAGCAAGTATTGTTAAAAATTGTAACTGGAGCTGGAGAAGAGGAAATCAGAATGATGGAACTAGCAGATATCAAAAAGAAAATACAAGAGGCTGCTGGTTGTGAGGTGAATATTATTGAAGGTATTGGTATTGATCCGGATTTAAATGGAGAAGTATGTGTTACTGTTATTGCTACGGGATTTAATGTAAAAGTAATAAAGGATGATGTGACTGTCACTTTGGATGGAGAGAAAACCATTGATGATCTTTTGGAAGAAGAGCAGTTGCAAGAAGGAGTTCAGTCAGAGAAAAAGTTAGAGGAAGTGCAACAGACTATTTTTGACAATACGGATGAAGTAGTAGTAGAAGTTGAAGGGACTGCTGAAGAAAACGTTCAGGAATTAGAGATGGAGTTGCAAGAGAAAGAAGAATTAACTGCAGAAGAAAACGTTCAGGAATTAGAGATGGAGTTGCAAGAGAAAGAAGAATTAACTGCAGAAGTAGAACTTGCAAATGAAGTAGAATGGGATTTAGAGCCTCAAAAAGCTGTTGTGAGTTTAGATGATGATATGGCTTTGCCTGAGGAATTGATTCCAACTCTTAAAATGGAAGAAGAGGTTGAAGAAGTAATAAATGAAAGTGAAGAATTGCCTGTGCACCAAGATGTTTTAACCAATAAGTCAAGAGAGCGAGAAGATAGGTTAAAAGTCATTTCTATGAAACTAAGAACGCCTTCAGGGCTTACCGCTTTGGAAGATGAACCAGCTTATAAGCGTGATAATGTAGAATTGGAGGAAACACCACACTCATCTGATTCGGAACTTTCTAAATATACGCTTTCGGAAGGAGAGGATAATAAAACAGAAATAAAGTCAAACAACTCCTTTCTGCACGATAATGTAGATTAGTTAATAATTGACTAGAATTGATTGATTGTTGAAAGCCGAGCAGATGCTCGGCTTTTTTATTAATAAGCTTTTAGAAATATATTTTCTAGAAAGAGGGTAATACAAAAACACTATTCTTATTCCAAAAAGTATTAAGTAAAAACAGAAAAATTGCAAGCTAAAGATATTTGGGCTGTTGTAAAAGTGGTGTTAATTTTTCTTATTAGAATTTACACAATATATTCATTTTCTGCTTATACTTGGTATTTCCCACTAGTTCACTCTAGCAATAGAAAGTAAGAACGATTTTTTGTATAAAAAATCCCCACCATTTTGGCAGGGATTTTTGTTTAACTTTATTTGTTTATTAAAACAGGATGATAACTAAATTTACATCATTCCTGGCATGCCACCACCACCCATAGGAGGCATTGGATGCTCATCTTCAGTAGTATCTGCAATTACACATTCAGTAGTTAATAGCATTCCAGCTACTGATGCAGCATGTTCTAGTGCAATACGCACCACTTTTGCAGGATCAATAACGCCAGATTTGTATAGGTTCTCATACTTTTCTGTTTTAGCATTAAAACCAAAGTCCGCTTTTCCATCTTTTATTTTTGCAACAACTACTGAGCCTTCAATACCAGCATTTTCTACTATTTGTCTTAGCGGCTCTTCCACTGCTCTTTTGATAATATTAACCCCAGTTTTTTCATCAGCATTATCTGCTTTTACTTTTGCAAGCGAGCTTGCAGCTCTTACAACAGCAACCCCACCTCCAGGAACAATTCCTTCCTCAACAGCAGCTCTTGTTGCAGCTAGTGCATCATCAACTCTATCTTTCTTTTCTTTCATTTCTACCTCAGTTGCAGCCCCTACATACAATACTGCAACACCACCAGCTAATTTAGCCAAACGCTCTTGTAGTTTTTCTCTGTCATAGTCAGAAGTGGTACTTTCAATTTGCGATTTTATTTGGTTTACTCTTGCCGAAATGTCCGATTTTTTTCCAGACCCATTAATAATGGTAGAATTATCTTTATCAATTACAATTTTTTCTGCACTTCCAAGCATTTCCAAAGTCGTACCTTCTAAAGTAAATCCTCTTTCCTCTGAAACTACTGTTCCGCTTGTTAGAATTGCGATATCTTCCAACATAGCTTTTCTTCTATCTCCAAATCCAGGTGCTTTTACAGCAGCTACTTTCAATGCTCCTCTAAGTTTATTTACTACCAAAGTTGAAAGCGCTTCCCCATCAACATCTTCTGCAATAATAATTAGTGGCCTGCCTCCTTGAGCAGTTTGCTCTAATATTGGTAATAAATCTTTCATTGCTGAAATCTTCTTATCATAAATTAGGATATATGGATTTTCTAGTTCGGTTTCCATTTTGTCCGCATCTGTAATAAAATAAGGAGAAAGGTAACCTCTGTCGAATTGCATTCCTTCCACCACTTCTACAGTAGTGTCTGTTCCTTTTGCTTCTTCTACAGTAATTACGCCTTCTGTTTTTACTTTCTTCATAGCTTCGGCAATTAATGCACCAATAGTATTGTCGTTATTAGCAGAAATAGCAGCTATTTGCTCAATTTTCTCATAAGAATTTCCTACTTCTTTTGCTTGTTTGCCAAGGTCAGCAACAATAGCAGCAACCGCTTTGTCAATTCCTCTTTTCAAATCCATTGGGTTAGCACCAGCCGCAACATTTTTTAATCCTGCTGTTATAATTGCTTGACCCAATACGGTTGCAGTAGTTGTCCCATCACCTGCCAAATCATTGGTTTTAGAAGCTACTTCTTTAAGCATTTGCGCTCCCATATTTTCAATTTGATTTTCCAGCTCAATTTCTTTTGCTACCGATACTCCATCTTTTGTTATGCCAGGAGCACCAAATTTTTTATCAATAATTACATTTCTTCCCTTAGGACCTAATGTAACTTTTACTGCATTTGCTAGTGCATCAACTCCCTTTTTCAGGGCATCTCTAGCTTCTGTGTCAAATGTGATTTCTTTTGCCATTTTTTTATTTATTTAATGATTGCTAAAATGTCTGATTCTTTCATAATAAGATATTCCTTATCATCATGTTTTAGTTCGGTTCCAGCATATTTTCCGTACAATACATTGTCGCCAACTTTTACAGTTATAGGAGTATCTTTTGTGCCTTTACCAACAGCCACTATGCTTCCTTTTTGTGGCTTCTCCTGAGCAGTATCAGGAATAATAATACCAGAGGCTGTTTTGGTTTCGGCAGCAGCAGCTTGCACAAGCACTCTATCTGCTAGGGGTGTAATGTTAATCTTTGCCATTTTTATTTATTTTAAGTTAAAAATTCGTTTGGATAAATAATTATTCAATAAGTATGCCAATTGCATTATAATGAAAAATTGTCAGTTTGCAAAAGACTACTGCTTGTCAGTTGGATTTAGCTCTGGCAAGTTTGGCACTTGTTGTGGTACAAGGGATTGATCAATCTGCTCTTGCATAATTGATTCAGAATCCTCTATGTTCTCTCTAGGAATAGCAAAATTAGAAAGTAAGCTTAGTGAAATAAGCGAAATTGCCAAGGTCCAAGTTGCTTTTTCTAGAAAGTCAGTGGTCTTTTTCACGCCCATCATTTGGCTCCCACCCCCTCCAAAAGTAGAAGATAGTCCACCTCCTTTTGGGTTTTGCACCAATACCACCAATACTAGTAGTACACAGCAAATAATAATTAGAATTGCGAAAATTGTATACATTTTATTTTTCTTTTAAGTCATAAATTAATTTAATTTGGTTTGCAAAGAAAGTACTTTTTTGTGGAAATTTCAAACTTAATTTCTCATAAGATGTAATCGCCTTATCGTAATGTCCTTGTTCTAGATATACTCTAGCTAAAGTTTCGGTTACAATACTGTCATTTTCAAGCAAACTTTCTTTTGCAGATTCAGCAGAAGAGAAGAAGGATTCCTTTTTTGGTTTGCTTATGCTCGGCTCATTATCAATAAAAATATCAATTAAACCCCCTTGATTTCGATCATCTGTTCTGTCTATTTTCTTGACTTTTGTAAGCGAGAGCCATTTACCAAAAGAATGGATTTCATCTACAGTGAAATCTAAAGGGGCGCCAATATTTAATTCTTTTTCTGCTCCTATTTCTTTGCTTGCTTCTTTCTTTTGTTCAACTAATTCTGTTTTACTTTCAGTAATTGCTTCTGTTTCTTTTATATTTTCAGTAATGAGTTTGAAAAGAAGTTTCCTATTACCAGCAAAGGCAGCAGCTTTCCTTAGTTGTCTGTTATAACTTATACTGTTACTATTGTACAGCCCTTTAGTATAGAGTAGCTGTAGTGTAGAAAAATAAGGAAAGGCTTGTAAACTTATACGTATATCGGTAATCTCTTCATTCCCAATTTGCATTGGATTTTGAATATTTTTTATGAGTTTTTCGCCTCTCATTACCAATTTACTACTGCTTTGTTAAAAATATCTTCTACTAGTTCTGCTGTAATTCGCTCAATCAAATTAACTTCTACATCTACTAAACTTTGACTGCTATCATAATCAGCATAGCGAGAAAATTGCTGATCGAAACTCTTGCTGTTATCTTTTGTGTTCTCAAATTTTACTTTTACAGCAATTGTCAGCCTGTTTTGAGCTGCTTGTTCATTGGCCTGAATGGCTATTGGCTTTACTTCATATTTTACTATACTCCCGCTAAAGTTTAAGTCAGCAGCATCCGAGTCTAAATTTAAATTGGTTTGTGCAAGAAGATAATCTTTGAGCTTTTCGGTAAAATGCTGGCTTAATGTGGGTTCAATAGTTGCCGCACGATTAGGGAAATATTGCACAGCAACCGTTTTTACATCTGCTGCAATGGAGGCGCCCGTAAATGAATAAAAGCCGCAAGCCGTTAATAAAACAGCTAAAACAAAAAGGTGAATTACTTTTGAAATTTTAATCATTAGAGCTCAAATTCTTTTATTTTCCTATAAAGCGTTCTTTCAGAAATTCCTAATTCTTTTGCCGCATCTTTTCTTTTTCCTTTGTATTTACCAAGGGCTTTTTCTATAAGCTTTTTTTCCTGTTCAAATAAGGATAAATTTTGAGGGATTGCTATGCTTTTCTGATTTTTATCAATTGGTAATATGGTTACCCTATTATCTTCTTCTAATTCTTCAAAAACCTTTGATGAAATACCTTCTGCCGCTCCTTCTTTTTGCATCAAATCAAAAGTAATTTTTTTCAGCTCTGTCAAGTCCTTTTTCATATCAAAAAGCACTTTATATAGAATTTCTCTTTCAGAAAATTCATTGCTGTTTTCTGCCTCAAAAAGCACTGGCATCTTATTTTTGTTTTGCTCTTGAGGAATATAAGTATTTAATGTGTCTGATGAAATGTTTCTTTCTTGCTCAATAACAGAAATTTGTGCAACAAAATTTTTCAATTGACGAATATTTCCCGGCCAAGCATAATTACAAAGTGTTTGCATAGCTTCTTCATTCAAGCGAATAGCCTGAGTATTGTATTGATCAGCAAAATCAGCAGCAAATTTTTTGAAAAGCAAAGGTATGTCACCTTTCCTATTTCTAAGAGCAGGAATTTGAATGCTTACAGTATTCAAACGATAAAATAAATCTTCTCTGAACTTTCCTTTTCTTATCGCTTCTTGTACATTTACATTAGTAGCGGCAATAATACGCACATCTGTTTTTTGACTTTTAGAAGAGCCAACTTTCATAAACTCCCCGCTTTCCAACACTCTTAAAAGTCGCACTTGTGTCGATAAAGGCAATTCAGCTACTTCATCCAAAAAGATAGTGCCTCCATCTGACACCTCAAAATATCCTTTTCTACTATCATGTGCGCCAGTAAAAGCGCCTTTTTCGTGTCCGAAAAGTTCAGAATCAATCGTACCTTCCGGAATCGCACCACAATTTACCGCCACATAATTATTGTGTTTTCTTTTACTACTTTGATGAATAATTTTTGGAATATTCTCTTTCCCTGTACCACTTTCACCATATACAAAAACGGAAATATCCGTAGGACCAACCTGCAAAGCCACATCAATTGCTTGAATAAGACCGTGGTCATTGCCTATAATTCCAAACCTTTGTTTTGCCTTTTTTGTATCCATATTAAATTGCTTTTCCTATTAGTGTAGCAGCTGTACAATCCTCAATAAGAACATTTACATAATCACCAAATTTATGATTGGCTTTATCTACTACTACTACTTTATTTTGTTTTGTTCTGCCAAATAATTTATCCTTTGATTTTTTACTTTCTCCTTCAATCAAAATTTCATATTCTTTTCCTATTGTAGCTTCATTTCTATTTAGTGAATGCTGCATTTGCAAATCAATCACCTCAGCCAATCTTTTTTGTTTAAGTTCCTCTGAAACATCATCTTCCCATTTCTTTTGAGCTGGAGTATTTGGTCTTTCAGAGTATTTGAACATATACCCAAAATCGAATTTTACTTTTTTCATCAAATCCAATGTGTCCTTATGTTCATCATCAGTTTCTGTGCAAAAACCAGAAATCATGTCCATTGATATAGCGCAATCTGGCATTATGTTTTTGATACTTTCAATTCTGTCTAAATATTCCTCTCTTGTATAGCCCCTATTCATCATCTCCAACACACGATTATTTCCAGATTGAACAGGTAAATGAATATAGTTACAAATATTCTCATACTTTGCCATAACATGCAATACATCATTTGTCATGTCCTGAGGATTTGAAGTGGAAAAACGAATCCTCAATTCAGGACTCACTTTAGCTACCATCTCCATCAATTGTGCAAAGTTTACACTTTCTTTTTGCTCTTTCTTACTTAATGATTTGAATGCTTTCTTAGGGCCGCCACCAAACCAAAGATATGAATCCACATTTTGTCCTAAAAGCGTAACTTCTTTGTAGCCGTCAGCAACTAGTTGTTTGCATTCAGCCACTATGCTTTCAGGGTTTCTGCTTCTTTCCCGGCCTCTTGTGAATGGCACCACACAAAATGTACACATATTGTCACAACCTCTGGTGATAGAAACAAAGGCGGTAACGCCATTCCCTCCTAATCTTACTGGGTTTATTTCAGCATAAGTTTCTTCTTTCGAAAGAATTACATTTACTGCTTTTCGTCCATCATCTACTTGCTTGATTAAATTAGGTAAATCTCTATAAGCATCAGGACCAACTACAATATCTACTAGCTGTTCTTCTTCCAAAAACTTTTCTTTTAATCTTTCTGCCATACATCCCAAAACACCTACAATCATTCCTGGATTTTGTTTCTTTTTGATTGTATTATACATTTTCAGTCGATTTCGAACTGTTTGTTCTGCTTTTTCCCTAATTGAACAAGTATTTACAAAAACCAAATCAGCTTCTTCAATATTGCTTGTGGTAGAGAAGCCTTCCTTAGTTAAAATAGATGCTACAATTTCAGAATCAGAGAAATTCATCTGACAGCCATAACTTTCAAGATACATCTTCTTGGGGCTGTCACCATTGTTGGTTATTTTTAATGCTTCCCCCTGTCTTTTTTCGTCTATTTCTTTTTCTATTAAATTTTCAAAATTCATTTTTATCATTTTCGGGATGCAAAGTTAAATAAAAAATCTATGAAACTGACAATATGACAGAAATCAAAATTTCTTATATTATTATATAATATAATGTATATGTCAGTAAAATTTGTATTTGGAAAAGTTTAAAAAATGTCCTTTTCTTTGCATAGAATTTCAAAACTAAAATGGTTATGGGTAAGAATTTAGTTATTGTGGAATCGCCAGCAAAGGCAAAAACAATAGAAAATTATTTAGGAAAAGATTTCGTTGTTAAATCTAGTATAGGGCACATTCGGGATTTGCCTAAAAAAGGAGGAATGGCCATAGACATTGAAAATGGATTTAAGCCGAAATATGTTATTTCAGACGACAAGCAAAAAGTCGTAAATGAGCTAAAAGCGCAAGTAAAAAAAGCAGAAGTAGTTTGGCTTGCTACTGACGAGGACAGAGAAGGAGAGGCCATTGCTTGGCACTTAACAGAGGCACTAGATTTGGATAAAAAGCAAACAAAAAGGATAGTGTTTCATGAAATTACTAAAAAAGCCATTACGCATGCGGTAGAAAACCCAAGAGGACTAGATAAAAATTTGATAAATGCGCAACAGGCACGTAGGATTTTAGATCGTTTAGTGGGCTTTGAAATTTCTCCAATCTTATGGAAAAAAATAAAACCTGGATTATCAGCTGGGAGAGTGCAATCTGTCGCATTAAAACTAATTGTTGAAAGAGAGAAAGAAATCAATAGTTTTCAAAGCACTTCTTATATCAAGGTGTCTGCAATTTTCATATCTACAGAGGGTAAAGAATTTAAAGCAGAACTGCCGACAAGATTAGCTAATTTGGAAGAAGCCAAGATTTTTTTGGAAAAATGTAAATCCACAACATTTAAGGTAGAAAATGTAGAAAAAAAACCGGCAAAAAAATCGCCATCTGCACCTTTTACAACCTCTACTTTGCAACAAGAAGCATCCAGAAAATTGGGCTTTTCTGTTAGTCAAACCATGATGGTTGCTCAAAAGTTATACGAGAATGGAAAGATAACTTATATGCGAACAGATAGTATGAATTTATCCAATGATGCGCTTTTATCTGCTCAAACTGCAATTACAACTAATTATGGGGAGCAATACGCAAAAAGAAGAACATTCTCCACAAAGGCAAAAGGAGCACAAGAAGCACATGAGGCAATTCGCCCAACTGATTTAAGTAAAAGCACTGTTGAAGGCGAAAGCGCACATCAAAAATTATATTCCCTTATTTGGAAAAGAACTATTGCATCACAAATGGCAGATGCGCAAATTGACAGGACTACTGCAAAAATTAGTATTTCTACTGCTGAGCAGCAATTTGTTGCAAAGGGTGAGGTGATTACTTTTGATGGTTTTATGAAGGTGTATATGGAAGGAAAGGATGATGAAATTGAAGCAGAAAAAGGAATGCTTCCTAAACTTGAATTAGGTGCAAATGTAAGTGCAAATGAAATTCTAGGATTAGAACGCTTTAGTAAACACCTTCCTAGATATGCGGAAGCAAGTTTGGTAAAAAAATTAGAAGAATTAGGCATTGGAAGACCATCCACTTATGCAGCAACAATATCCACAATTCAACATAGAAAATATGTGTTGAAACAAACTACAGAGCCCAAACAAAGAGAGGTTTCTGCAATCATTGTAAAAGATGGAGTGCTAAAAGAAGAAAGGCGTACAGAGAATTTTGGTGCAGAGAAGGGTAAGCTTTTCCCTACTTCAGAAGGAACGGTAGTTTGTGATTTTCTAGAACAGAATTTTGATAACATAATGGATTATGGTTTTACTTCTGCTGTTGAAACAGAATTTGACGAAATAGCTGAGGGTAAAAAAGTCTGGAACGAAATGATTGCGGCTTTCTATGGGCCATTTCACAAAAAAGTGCTAGAAGTAGATGAAAATGCAGATAGGGCTTCTGGAGAAAGATTGCTAGGGGTTGATCCTAAAAGTGGGAATAATGTGTATGCTAGAGTCGGAAGATATGGTCCTATGGTGCAAATTGGAGAAAGGGCGGAATCCGTTAGTGATCCAAAACCTAAATTTGCCTCAATAATAGGCGAACAAACCGTGCAAACCATCAATCTGGAACAAGCATTGGAACTGTTCAAATTACCTAGGGTTGTCGGAGAACTTGAAGGAGAAGAGGTGGTTGCTGCAATTGGCAGATTTGGACCATATTTACGGCATAAAGGGAAATTCACATCCATCAAAAAATCGGATGAAGAAGATCCTTTAACAATAAAATTAGATAGAGCAATTGAGCTGATCAAAATCAAAATACAAGCCGATAAAGATCGATTAATCAATAACTTTGAAGGAGAGCCGCTCATTCAAGTGCTTAATGGTAGATATGGCCCATTTGTTCAAGTGACACCTGAAAAGGGAAAGAAAATCAACTTGAAAATTTTAAAAAATACTGATCCTAAAAGTTTGAGTCGTGAAGATTGTTTAACTTTGCTGAAAGAACAGCAGAAAAACAAATAGCATTGTACAATTTAGCTTCGTATTTTCTTCCTATTGCTAATGATGTTTCAAATAACAATTGGCAGACTTCTCAAATAGGGCATAATATAGCAAAGCATACAACAGATAATTTTCCAGAAGCAGTCAATATAAAAATTGCTTTATTTACTATAGGAGAATGTGAGGGAACAGCAAATAAAACTTCTGATTTTACTGACTTAAGGCAAGAGTTGTATCGCTTACATTTTGAAGACCTTCCTCAATTAGCTGATTTGGGTAATTTACAATTGATGCCCACTAAAAAAGAGACCTTCAAACAGATTGAGAAAGTTTGTGCTACTCTTTTAGAAAACAAAATTATGCCTCTAGTAATTGGTGGTGGGCATGATATATCTTATGCCATTTACAAAGCATATGCTTCCGTTGAAAAAATCATCACATTTACTGCTGTTGATTGTAGTTTTGATTTGGGTGCAGAACAAGACAAAATTAACAGTCATTCTTACTTAAGCAAAATGATTTCATATCAGCCGAATCATTTGTTCAATTTCTGCAATATTGGTTATCAATCTTATTTTGAAAGTCCAGCTGCCATTCAAATGCTTGATGACATTCATTTTGACAGCTATCGTTTAGGTTTTGTAAAGGCAAATTTGTTTGAAGTAGAGCCTATTATGAGAAATACTGATTTTGTAAGTTTTGACCTCTCTTGCGTTTCATCTGCATTCTCTGCAGCAAATGCTTATGCCTCCCCAAATGGTTTAGATGGTGCGGAAAGTTGTAGTGTTATGCGATATGCAGGATTAAGTGATAAGGTAACTTCATGTGGTATTTTTGAGTACAATGAGCAGTTAGATTCCACAAAACAAACGAGCAAACTCATTGCTCAAATGTTGTGGTATTTTTTGGAGGGTTTTAAGCAAAGAAAAAATGAATTGAATCCAAATTTGAAAGCTTGTACGAAATACACAGTTACTTTTGATGATGGTGAAAATGAGGTGCTGTTTTATAAAAGCAATAAAACGGGTAGATGGTGGATTGGGGTGCCTTTTTCCATCTCTGATAAACAAAAAAAAGAGAATTATTTTGTAGCTTGTTCTTATAGAGATTATGAACAGTCTAATCAAGGAGAGCCACCTGAAAGATGGATAAAAACCTTTCAAAAGCTGAATTAAAGCCAATCACTTTCTTCTTATTTTATTCCTATTAAATAAAAAATAACTATTTTAGCAATCTGAAAACTTAAAAAAACGATAAAATTGAGTATGAAAAAAACGATATTATCTCTATCCTTTTTGTTGATTGCCACCCTTGTTTTTTCGCAACAAGATCCACAATTCAGTCAAAATATGTTCAACAAATTGGCCAATAATCCTGGTTATGCGGGAAGCAATCAGGCTATATGTGCTACTGCTTTACACCGCTCACAATGGATGGGCTTTGAGGGCGCACCAACAACTCTTAATTTGAGTATGGATGCTGGTATTCCTGCTATTCATGGTGGAGTTGGACTTAATATTGTTAAGGATGATATTGCTGCATTTAGTAATTTAGGTCTGCAATTAACTTACGCATATAGAACAGATTTGGGAGATGGGCAATTAGGTGCAGGGCTTTCTTTGGGTATGTTCCAGTCAGGAGCAGATGGAGGGTGGTTTGATCCGGCTCAAACAGGAGATGCAGTAATTCCAACAGGAGATGCAAAAGGTTCAGCTATGGATTTTGGATTGGGCGTGTATTATAATACTCAAGATGTTTATATTGGACTTTCTTCTTCTCATCTTACACAGCCTACTGTTGAGTGGTCAAATAGCCAAATGAAATTAGCAAGGCATTATTTTCTTATTGCTGGCTATGCTCATGAGTTAAATCCTATGTTTACGCTTAATCCTTCCATTTATTTGAAATCGGATGGCTCATCTTCTCAATTAGATATCAACACAAATGTATTGTACAATAATAAACTTTGGGGAGGCGTTAGTTATAGGTTGGACGAAGGTTTAATTGCTCTTTTAGGGATGCATATTAATGACGATTTAAAGTTTGGTATCGCTTATGATGTAGTGATGTCAGAAATCAAAAATAATAGTTTAGAGTTTATGTTGGGTTATTGTTTTCAAGTGTCTTATGATAGACCAGTGAAAAGTTATAAAAATCCAAGATTCTTATAAAATTAAAGTTAAATTAACCAGAATCATTGTGCATTCTTAACAAAATGTATGATGATTTTTTAAAATTAAAGACTAATCATTTCGCAAGAGCGAAAAATAAAAATAACAGCTATGAAAAGAATATTATTTTTTGGATTAATTATTACGATTTTAAGTAGTTGCGGTAATTCGGGTAATGGCGAGCTAATAGGTACTCAAGATAGAGCTATCTGGCAACCTACTGATCCTTACGGAATGGTATTTATTCCTCAAGGAAGTTTTGTTATGGGGCCATCTGATCAGGATGTACCTTTTGCAAATGTAACTGCAGCTAAAACAGTTTCTGTAGGTGCATTTTATATGGATGAAACAGAAATTACCAATAACGAATACCGTCAATTTACCAATTGGGTAAGAGATTCTATTGCACACAGATTGCTAGGAGATGCAGGAATTGAAGGGCACCTAATTGAGGAAGATGAGTATGGTAATTTCTTAGAGCCAGCAAGTATAAATTGGAAAGAAAGAATTAGATGGGATGATATAGAGGTGCGAGAAATTTTAGAGGAAGAAATGTATTTACCAGAACACGAACGGTTCAATGGAAAAAGACAGATTGATTCTAGAAAGTTAATTTATGTTTACCAAGAACTAGATTTAAATAAAGCGGCTGCAAAAGCAAATAGAGAAAATGACGCGACTGGCAAAAGAGATCGTTCTGTTTTTTTGAAAGATGTTGAGGTTAACATTTTTCCAGATACACTTGCTTGGATGCACGATTATGCATATGCATTTAACGAGCCAATGACAACTGAGTATTTTTGGCATCCTGCATTTGATGATTATCCAGTAGTGGGAATCAATTGGCAACAAGCTGTTGCTTTCACAAAGTGGAGAACGCAAATTATGAATCGATTTTTAAGAAAAAACAATGAGCCAACTCTACCCGAGTTCAGATTACCTACAGAGTCAGAGTGGGAATATGCAGCCAGAGGTGGGCAAGACTTATCACCATACCCTTGGGGAGGTCCTTATACTAGAAATCATAAGGGCTGTTTCTTAGCTAATTTTAAGCCGCTTAGAGGGAATTATACAGCTGATGGTGGATTACGATCGGTAAAAGTAGCTAGTTATAATCCTAATGCTTATGGGCTTTATGATATGGCAGGGAATGTTTCTGAATGGACTTCTAATACTTTTGATGAGTCTGCTTTTTCATACGCACATGATATGAATATGGATTACAGACTAAATAATGAAGATGCTGATTCTGAAGTATTGAAGAGAAAAGTAATTAGAGGAGGTTCTTGGAAAGACATTTCTTACTTTATACAAACCAGTACAAGAGATTATGAGTACCAAGATACTGCAAAATGTTATATTGGATTCAGATGTGCAGTTGATTTCCTAGGAAGAGATAAAAAAGATTTTGAATAATAATAAAATTAATAGTTGAATTAAAAAAACAAAAAAATGGGAATTAAGGAAATAGCAAATAAACCTGGTTTTAAGAAGTTTATGGCCCGTCTTTATGGTTGGGGTGCTTCACTAGTTATTTTAGGCGCTTTGTTTAAAATAGAACATTTGCCTGGAGCATCTTTAATGTTAATACTTGGACTTGGAACAGAAGCAATTATCTTCTTCTTTTCTGCATTTGAGGAAGCAAAAGAAGAGCCAGATTGGAGTTTGGTGTATCCAGAATTGGCTTATATGAAAGATCCAGATAAGAAAGGAACTGCTGTTCAACAACTTGATAAAGCCCTTGAAAGGGCTAATATTGAAGATGAATTAATTGAAAGTTTAGGTGATGGTCTTAGAAAATTTGGAGAAACAGCTGCTAAATTAAATGAGACAGTAGAGGCAGCTAGCGCTATTTCTGAGTATAACGAGCAGATTGCTGAGGGAGTGAAAAACATGAATGCACTTAATTCCTTATATGAATTGCAATTGCAAACTTCTTCACAGCAAATGGAAGCCTCAACACAATTCTTACAAAACTTGAGCACTTCCATTGAAGACTCTAAACGTTTCCAACAAGAGGTTGGTAAATTAGCAGAGAACCTATCATCATTAAATGAGGTTTATGCTAATATGCTTAATGCAATGAATCCGAATAAATAAAAACTCTTTAGAAACGAAAAATGGCAGGAAACCACCCAAGTCAGTTAAGTCCTAGGCAGAGGATGATAAACATGATGTATTTAGTGTTAACAGCACTACTTGCTCTCAATGTTTCAAAAGAAGTATTAGATTCATTTTTTGAGGTTAATAAAGGTATAGAACGAACTACTACAAATTTCTTTTCTAAAAATTCTGAAACCTATGCAGCTTTTGATAATGCAGCCGCTAATAATCCTGAGAAATATGAAAAGGTTAAAGATAAAGCATATGAAATAAAAAGAAAAATTGATCGACTTGTAATGACTATTCAGAACATGAAATATGATTTAGTGAATGAAGCAGATCGTGGGAAGGTATATCTTGGTGAGGATTGGGAGATTTTTGATTCAGAAGGAGACCTAATTGAAGAAAAAGAGATTAAAGATACAAAATTTGAAGATTTAACTGCGAATCAAAAGAAGCAAAAAATAGGATATTTGTCAAATAAATCTAATAGAACTGCATCCGGAGATTTATTTTGGCCAAAGGGAGTTAAAGATAATCGAGCCAAGTTATTAAAAGATGAAATAATTATTACAAGTAGTTTTTTGCAAGATGTTGCTGCTGAAAATCAGCAATTAATAAATAGTATTAAATCTTCAACTGATGTTAGTGATAGAACAATTGGACAAAAGACTAAATCATGGGAAGAATATTATTTTTATGATATGCCAGCAGTTGGGGCAGTAACATTATTATCAAAAATGCAATCAGATTTAAGAAATGCTGAGGCAGATGTTATTGATTTTCTTCAGAAAGATATTGATGCAAAATCCTTAAAGTTTAGTTCTGCTGAGGCAATTGCAATACCACAAACAAATTTTGTGTTACGGGGAGATTCGTTTAGAGCAGATGTATTTATCACAGCTAAGAATGAGAACCAAAATCCAGATATTTATATTGGGGAATATGATTTAGTTGATTCTGTAAATTCTCAATATAAAATGCGAGGGGTGGAAGGTCAGGATTATCAAAATATAAATGTTAAAAGTGGTACTGGTAAGTATTCAGTAAAAACAACTGGAGAGGGAATGAAAAAATGGGGAGGATTAATTGCTATGAAAACTGAAACAGGAACAAAGTTTTATCCATTTGAGGGCAGTTATTTAGTTGCTAATAGAAGCGTTGTAGTATCGCCAGTAAATATGAATGTATTTTATTTAGAAGTTGACAATCCTGTAAAAATTTCTGTTCCGGGTTTTGCAGCTGCAGACGTTACTGCTAGTATGTCTAATGGGACTATTACTGCTACAAAAAAATCTGCAGGTGAATACATTGCAAGACCTACTAAAAAAGGAAAAGCAACCGTTACGCTTTTTACTAATATTGAAGGTAAAAGAACAAGAATGGGAGAAATGGAGTTTAGAGTGAAGGAAGTTCCGCCACCAAAGCCTTATATTGGGGGTAAATTCGAAGGAGTTTTAGAGAAGCAAAGAATGTTGGCAGCAGGGGGGATTCAAGCTAAATTAGAAGACTTTGACTTTAAAGGTGTTAGGTATAAGATTGTTTCTTACTCATTTACTACTGTATATAAAGGAGATCAGGTTACTGAAACAGTGAATGGGCAAAAGTTTAACACACGAATTAATGCAATTATTAACAATACAAAATCAGGTAATTCTATCACTGTTTCCAACATTATGGCAAAAAGAACAGATGCCAAAGGGACAGCAACTAGATCTTTACCGCCACTAGTTTTAAAAATTAAATAATATTATTATGAAAAATCTTATTTTACTATTTATCTCGTTCCTTATGATTTCTATAACAGGAAATGCACAAGATATTTTGGATGGTGCATATGATCGTAAGACTACTTATGAGAATAGAAAAGTACAGCCTTATCCGCATTTAAGGCAAGCTGACGTAATGTGGTCTCGCAAGATTTGGCGTGAGATTGATTTAAGAGAAAAGGTAAATCACCCTTTCTATTATCCAGCAATTCAACCAGGTCAGGAGAAAGTAAATGACAGGAGAAGTTTGATTGATGTTATCATGGATGGAGTTATTGAAGGAAGTATTACTGCTTATGCAAATGCAATATATGATGATGAATTTAAGCTAGAAATGACTCAAGAAGATATTAAAAGAATAGGAGGGGCAAGAGAAGAGATTATGCAAGTTACCGATTGGAATAGTGATGAAGAAGATGCTACAAAAGACACTTTAATAAAAGTTGAGTTCGACAGAACTACAGTTAAAAAGTGGAGAATAAAAGAGGAGTGGTATTTTGACAAACAAAGATCAGTTATGGATGTCCGTGTTATTGGTATTTGTCCAATGCAGGAAGGGAAAGACGAAATAACAGGAGAGCCAACAGGGTTTTTTGATCCATTATTTTGGGTGTATTTTCCAGAAGCAAGGCCAATTCTTGCAAATGCTGAAATCTTCAATTTGATGAAAAATGATGCAGAAAGAAGAACATATGATGACATTTTTTGGAAAAGAATGTTTTCATCATATATCATAAAACAATCAAATGTTATGGATAGAAAAGTAAATGAATATATGATTGGTTTAGATGCGATTCTGAAATCTGAAGAAATTAAGGCAGAGTTATTTAATATTGAGCACGATTTGTGGGAATATTAAACTCTGTTTATAACTTTACTCAAAAACCCCTTCTTTGTAAGGGGTTTTTTTATAGAAGTGCTAATATAAAAATCCTATCTTTGTAAGTATGAAAATATTGGTAACAGGAGGTGCAGGATATATTGGAAGCCATACAGTTACTGAGCTTATTCAAGAAGGTTTTCAGCCAATAATTGTAGACAACCTGTGCAACTCTTCAGTCAAAAATTTGGAAGGGATAAGATCTGTTACTGACACATTAGTGCAATTGTACAATGTAGATTGTACCAATGAAATAGAGTTTAAAGAAGTATTCGAAAAAGAAAAAGATATTGTTGGCGCTATACATTTTGCCGCATACAAATCGGTAGAAGAATCAGTAAGAGAGCCAGAAAAGTATTTTCAAAACAATATTGGCTCATTAAAAGTGTTGTTAAAACTAATGGAGCATTTTGAAGTAGATTATTTAATATTCTCATCTTCTTGTACAGTATACGGCACTCCAGATAATTTGCCAGTAACAGAAGAAGCGCCTTTCAAAAAGGCCGAATCACCTTATGGAGAGACAAAACAACAATGTGAAGAAATTTTGCAATCAGTTGCAATAAAAAGCATCTCATTGCGCTATTTTAATCCTATTGGCTCCCATAGCTCTGGATTAATTGGAGATTGTTCAGCAGACAAACCTGCTAACCTTATTCCAATTATTTGTGAAGTAGCAAAAGGAGTAAGAGAAAAACTAATTGTAAATGGGAATGATTACAACACTATTGATGGTAGTTGCGTTCGAGACTATATCCATGTTGTTGATTTAGCAAAATCGCATGTTGCTGCTTTAAAATATCTGATAAAAAACCCAAAAAAGGGAGTTTTTAATATTGGGACAGGAAAAGGTTTAAGTGTATTAGAGGCAATTCAATGTTTTGAGAAAGCAAATAAAACAAATGTAAATTATGAGATTGGCCCAAGAAGGGATGGAGATGTAGAAGAAATTTTCTCAGATAATACAAAAGTAGAAAAGCTTCTTGATTGGAAAGCTCAGATTTCATTAGAACAAGCAATGCAAGACGCTTGGAATTGGGAAATAAAAAAATAGAATGAAAAAAGTACTGATTGTATTTGGAACTAGGCCAGAAGCTATTAAGATGGCTCCAGTTGTTAAGGCATTTAAAGCAACTCATCATTTTGAAACTAGGGTATGTGTAACTGCTCAACATAGAGAAATGTTAGACCAAGTTTTAGAATTTTTTGATATTACTCCCGATTATGATTTGGATTTGATGAAGCCTAATCAGAACTTATATAACTTAACTGGAGAAATTATTAATGGTTTAAAGCCTGTACTAGAAGAGCTCAAACCTGACTTTGTATTTGTACATGGAGATACCACCACCACTATGGCTGCAAGCATTGCCGGATTTTATTCTGGCGCAAAAGTGTGTCATGTGGAGGCAGGGCTTAGAACACATAATAAGTATGCTCCATTCCCAGAAGAGATAAATCGACAACTAACTGGAAGAATTGCAGATTTCCATTTTGCTCCTACCAAACAATCCAAACAAAATCTAATTAATGAAAATGTTGATGAAGACAGTATTTTAGTAACTGGGAATACCGTTATTGACGCCCTTTTATTTGGAGTAGAAAAAGTAAAATATATTGATAATGAGCAAATCAATATGCTCAAGGAAATCGTTAATTCTGATAAGGATTTCATTTTAGTTACTGGACATAGAAGAGAAAATCATGGAGAAGGATTCCTGAATATTTGTAAAGCTTTGAAAGTAATTGCTGAGCAGAATGATGTACAGATTATTTATCCTGTGCATTTGAATCCGAATGTGCAAAAACCGGTAAATGAGATTTTATCGGATGTAAAAAATATTGATTTGATTGCTCCACTTGCTTATGAAGCATTTTTGTGGTTAATGGAAAAGTCAAAATTAATAATTACCGATAGTGGTGGTGTACAAGAAGAAGCCCCCTCCCTTGGAAAACCAGTTTTGGTAATGCGCGAAACTACTGAAAGACCTGAAGCAATAGAAGCCGGAACAGTAATTTTGGTAGGTACTAATGTAGAGAAAATAGTTAGTGAGGCAAATTCACTACTTCAAGATGCAGAAAAATATGAAAGGATGAGTAAACTGCATAATCCTTATGGAGATGGGCAGGCGAGTAAACAAATTGTAGAATTTTTATCAAAAAAATAAGATGTCAGATTTAAAAGTAGTTATGATGGGCTTGGGTTATATTGGCTTACCAACAGCAGCCCTAATTGCTAGTCGAGGAATAAAGGTACAGGGAATTGATGTAAATAAATCAGTAGTAGATATAATAAATGAAGGTAAAATTCATATCGTAGAACCTGCACTTGATGGGCTGGTAAAACATGTAGTAGAAAGAGGATTGTTAAGGGCAAGTACAACTCCTGAAACGGCAGATGTTTATTTAATTGCTGTACCTACTCCTTTTAAAGGGGATCATCAGCCGGATTTGAAGTATGTAGAATCGGCTACAAGAATGATAATTTCCAAACTTAAAGAGGGAGATTTGTTCATTATAGAATCAACCAGCCCTGTGGGAACCACCGATAAAATGGCGCAAATTATTTTTGAAGAAAGGTCGGAGTTGAAAGGAAAAATACACATTGCTTACTGTCCAGAAAGAGTGTTGCCTGGGAAGGTGATTTATGAATTAGAGCATAACGATAGAGTAATTGGTGGTTTGGATGAACAATCAACAAAGGTTGCACAAGATTTTTACCGTCATTTTGTTAAAGGAGAATTACATGGAACCAATGCAAAAACGGCTGAAATGTGTAAACTGGTGGAGAACTCATCAAGAGATGTGAGCATTGCTTTTGCTAATGAACTGAGTATGATTTGTGATAAAGCAGGAATTAATGTTTGGGAATTGATTAATCTAGCCAATAAACACCCAAGAGTAAATATATTACAACCAGGAACTGGGGTTGGTGGGCATTGCATTGCTGTTGATCCATGGTTTATTGTTTCTGAATTTGAGAAAGAAGCAATAATTATCCGAAATGCAAGAGAGATCAATAACTATAAAACAGAATGGGTAATAGAGAAAATTAAATCTACTGCATTACAATTTGAATTGGATAATAATCGAATGCCAATAATTGCTCTAATGGGCTTGGCTTTTAAGCCAGATATTGATGATTTGAGAGAGTCTCCTGCTTTACAAGTTGCAGAAACCTTGCTTGCTGAGAATAAATATCATTTACTTTTAGTTGAACCTAATTTAGAGAAAAGCGATAAATATGATTTATCTGATTATGAAAAGCTAAATAGAGATGCAGATATTGTGGCATATTTGGTAGCACATAAAGAGTTTAGAGGATGTCAATTTGAGGCATTAGAGTTAGATTTTTGTGGAGTTAAAAAATAAATTATTGAAGGAACTATATTATAAATTTAAGGAGAATGAAATTTTAAATAAAGGATCGTCTGCCTTTATTTTGAAAATTATCGGATCTTTACTTGGCTATATTTTTTTACTTCTTGTAACAAGAGCAGCTGGTGCTGAGACATGGGGTGTGTTTGCGCTTTGTTTGGCACTGTTGAATATAACATCAATTTTTAGCCGAATGGGTATTGACATCGCTTTATTAAAGTATGTAGCTCAGTTTAAGGGAAAAATGTCTGAGATAAAAGATGTTTATTTTCAAGGGACCTCTCTAGTTCTAGTATTATCTATAGTTTTTTCAATATTATTATATTTCTTTTCTGACTTAGTTGCTGAACTTGTTTTCCAGAAACCTCAACTATCATCTTATTTTAAGATTATTTCTTATGCACTTGTTCCTTTTACAATTATTCATATCAATGTTGAAACTCTAAGGGGGTTAAAAAAGATTAAGGAATTTGCTTTTTTTCAGCATGTTTCAAAGTTTTTTGGGGCAATAGTTTTTTTCTTATTATTTACAGAATTTTATAATAGTGATAAATTGAATTCTCCAATAGTTGCTTTCACACTTTCAATTTTTTTAGTAATGATTATAAGTTCAGTTTTTGTGATCAAGCAATTTAAGCGAATTAAATTAATAAGAACTCTCTCTAAGAAAGAGATTATTAAGACTTCTTTTCCAATGATGTTATCTTCTTCTATATTATTATTAATGGCATGGTCTGATACGATTATGATAGGGATATTTAAAGCAGAAGTAGATGTGGGTGTTTATAATGTAGCCTTAAAATTAGCTATGACTACTGGTATTGTGCTAGGGGCAGTAAACAGTATTGTTGCACCCAAACTATCAGAAACATTTAATAATGACAGGTTGGATGAGTTTCAAAAATTGATTAAGGAATCTACTAGAATTATATTTTTTAGCACATTACCTATTTTAATCATTTTATTTCTTTTTCCTGAATTTCTATTATCCTTCTTTGGTGCTGAATTTACAATAGCAAAAACCACATTACTTATTTTATTAGTTGGTCAATTGGCTAATGCAATGTCGGGTTCGGTTGGTTATATTTTGCAGATGACTGGCAAAGAGAAGGTATATCATAACATCTTGTTAATTTCTTTATTATTTAATATTACATTAAATTTTATTCTAATTCCAAAATTTGGTATTGAAGGAGCAGCAATAGCTAGTGCTTTTAGTTTATTGTTATGGAATTTATGTTCTGTGTTTTATATTTATAAGAAATATAATGTGTTAACTTTTTTTACTTCTTTGATATGAGAAAGATTGATTTTTTCATTGCAGGCGTTCAAAAGAGCGGTACAACTACTTTATATGACTTATTGTCACAGGATAGTAGAATCTTTTTACCTAGTATAAAAGAGAATCCATTTTTTACAAACCCTGAGATACAAACTGATTTTTTAGCCAGATTATACGCAGATTATACGTCAGAAGATTTAATTGGAGGCGCATATGCTAACGCAATCTTATTTGAAGATTCAGCCAAAGAATTAGTCAACAATAATAATGACATTAAAATTATTATAATTTTAAGAAACCCTATTGATAGAGCATATTCAGCATATAATTATTCGTATAGATTAGGTATAGAAAAATGTAATTCTTTTGAAGAAGCTTTAGAGAATGATATGATAAATAATTATACTAATTATATTGATATTGCTAATAGAACCTATTTAAAACATGGACATTATTATAATCAGATTATAGCATATACTAACCATATACCTATTGAAAAAGTACACTGTATCTTATTTGATGATTTAATAAAAGATGAGATAGGTGTACTTAAAAGGCTTTATAAATTCTTAGAGTTAGATTATAAGCATAATATTTCACCTGTAAAAAGTAATATATCATCTGTAGTTAGAATAAAATGGATTCATAAGGTAATTTTTGATAAAAATATTTTAAAATCCATATATCAGAAGTTTATGCCTGCAAAATTCCAATATCTAATTAATCATAAGATTGTTAAGAGAATAGAAAGAATTAATAAAAAGAGCACACCTTATAATCCAATGAATATCGAAACTAGAGAAAGATTAATTAAGTATTATTCTAATCATAATAAAAACTTAGAAGAGTTGTTAAAAATAGATTTAAAATCATGGAATAAATGACAGATATACTGAGTTCTCTTGCAAGCTGGAACAATATTCTATTTATTTCCTTGCTTAATTCGGCTCTTATATTTGGCTACATTAAATTTAATAAATATAATTTAATATCAGCATCAAATTTTTTTTTATTATCTATTTGGATATGTTTTTTTGTTGGATTTGTATTGGCATTTTTTTCTAACAATTTACTTGGCGATTATAGCCTATCAGTTTATCAAGTTTTTATAACAGTATGTTTAATCAGCATTTGTTTATACTTGTATTTACTTGTATTCTTTGCTTTTGATGTATTGATACCTCGAAAAAGATTAGTACTTTTTAAGATTCCAAATAGTAAATTATTTATTAACATACTATCTTCTATTTTGTTCATTACGTCAGTGTTATCAATCTTCATTTATGTTTGGAAAAATCAAGGATTTGTATTGCTAAAGAGTACAGGATATTTGGATAGGTATGAAGCAAATAGAGGATTAGGACTTATTACTTTGTTGATAAAGATGTATATACCTGCAATAATATTGTTCTATTTGTTAAATCCTACTAAGAGTAAGCTTCTCTTTTCCTTGTTACTTGCTATAGGTTTTGGTTTGCTAAGTTATTTGGCGATGGGTGGTTATAGGCAGATATTAATTATGGGGGTAGCATCTTTAATATTTCATAGAGTGTTACATAAAGGTATTTCTTTTTTTAAGATTGTTTTATACTCAATAATTGGGGTTGCCTCTTTGTACTATTTGGCCATGTTAAGATATAATATTAATGTAGATGAAACTAGATTAGGTTTATTGATTGGATTTACCCAAGATAGTTTATCTCCATTTAATTCTTTTACTAAAATTTTTGAATATATAAATACCACTTCAGAATATCAGAATTTTAAATTGTTTTTAGGTCATTTTCAGATTATGATTCCAAGAATATTATGGGAAGGTAAACCTGAGCTAATACTTAATAGCGGCAACTATTATACACAGCATGTGATAAATTATGAGAGTAACCTGACCATCTCCCCAACATTAGCTGGAGAATTGTATTTGATGAGGGGTTTTTGGTCACTTTTTATTGGATTTGGATTAATTGCGGTTATGAACGTTTTTTTAGAAAGAATTGTGATTTATTATAAAGAAAGTAATATAAAGTCAATAGTGCAAAATACATTCTTTTTAGTAGTTATTTTTAATGCTTTTTGGTTAGTAAGAGAAGGCTTGGAAGTCTATATTTATAGAATGCTCAGAATGTATGTTTTATTTTGGGTTTTTATTGTATTAACATACTTTATTTATTTTATATTTAAAAAAGATAATAATTAATTTATGAGAATTTTATTGATTTCGAATATGTATCCATCAAAGGAATATCCATCCTTTGGTGTTTTTGTTAAGAACTTTATTGAGAATTTAAGAAATGATTTTAATGTTTCTTTTGTTCTAGCATTGATTAAAGGCAGGCAAACATTTTTCTTCAAAAAAATATTAATCTATATTTATCATTATGCTGATATTATCTACAAGGGTCTTACATCTAATTATAACCTGATATATTTACACTATATAAGTCATAGTGCATTGCCGGTAATATTTGTAAAATTACTGACTGGTAAATTATTAGTAATTAATGCACATGGTAGTGATGTAATCTCAGACAATAAGGTTTTGAAGATTGGTGCTTATTTTATTAGAAAACTTGTAACCCTTTCTGATTGTATAGTTGTTCCTTCTAAATATTATAAAGAAGTGATGTTAAGGAAATATAATGTTGATGATTCGAAATTTTATATTTCTCCATCAGGGGGTGTTGATACATCATTATTTACTGCATACGAACGGGAAAGTAATTGCAATGAGTTAATAATAGGATATGTTTCAAATCTTGTTCCCGGAAAAGGGTGGGATATTTTTATTGATGCTCTTTTAATATTAAAGGACAAGATTAATGTTAGAGCTATAATGGTAGGCGATGGTGTTGACAGAGATAAACTAGCAAATAAAATTAAGAAGAATAATATTGATCATCTAGTCGAGATGTGCGGTTTACTTCCTCAAAAAGATCTTCCAGGGGTGTATAATAAATTAGATGTATTTATTTTCCCCACCACTAGATTAGCTGAGAGTTTAGGTTTAGTTGGGATTGAATCTATGTCGTGTGGAGTTCCTGTCATTGGTTCTAATATTGGGGGGCCTTCAGAATATATTGTAGATGGTAAGAATGGATATAAGTTTATATCTGGAAATGCAATAGATCTGGCTTCTAAGATGCAAATATTTAATGATTTGCCTATAGAAGATGTCAATCTTATAAGAAGAAATTGTATTGTAACAGCTGAGAAATTTGACAATAAGTCAGTTACTAAGAGAATGTATGATAGATTGGATAATATTTTATGGGAAAAATAAACGTTCTTAACATACCTATTGATGCAATAACAATGCAGGAAACTCTTCAAAAAGTTGAGACTGCTATTGCAACAAAAAAACAGATTCATCATACGGTTGTGAATGCTGGAAAAGTCGTGTTGATGCAAACGGATAAAGAATTAGAAAAGAGTGTAGTAGAAGCGGATATCATAAATGCTGATGGGCAGGCAGTAGTATGGGCTGCTAATTTATTAGGAAAGCATTTGCCTGAACGCGTTTCGGGTATTGATTTGATGGAAAAATTGGTAAAAATATCTTTTGAGAAAGGATATAAATGTTTTTTTCTAGGCGCTAAGGAAGAGGTGGTTAAAAAAGTAGTGGATATTTACAGAGAACAATATTCGGAGCAGATAATTGCAGGTTATAGAAATGGATATTTTAATAAACGTGAGGAAGAAAAGATTGCAAAAAAAATTGCTGATAGCGGAGCGAATATTTTGTTTGTAGCCATTACCTCTCCAAAAAAGGAGATTTTTCTAAATACCTACAAAGAACAATTACGAAATGTAAATTTTATAATGGGAGTAGGCGGAAGTTTTGATGTAATTGCCGGAAAAGTGAAACGAGCTCCGGTTTGGATGCAGAATATAGGTTTTGAGTGGTTTTATCGTTTTCTACAAGAGCCTAGAAGAATGTGGAAGCGCTATTTAATTGGCAATGCAAAGTTTATATGCTTAGTAGTAAGCTCAATTTTCAAGAAATAGAAGTAGAATTTCCCTATTTTTGTAGTAATGAATTTAAACCAAAATAAAATAGCAATAATAGGTCTTGGTTATGTAGGCTTGCCACTTGCTGCTGAGTTTGCAAAGCAATATCAAGTAGTAGGTTTTGATATAGATGCGCAAAGAATAGATGAACTCAAAAAAGGGACAGAAAGAACAAAAGAAATTGAGTCAGAAGAGCTTAAGAAAGCTTTAGAAAAGGGATTGTATCTAAGTTCAGATCTTCAAAGCATCTCAGATTCAAATATTTATATAGTCACTGTTCCAACTCCAATAAATGATAAAAAAGAACCAGATCTATCACATTTATTTGACGCATCAAAGCTAATTGCTCAATTCTTAAAGCAAGGCGATATTATCATTTATGAATCTACAGTTTATCCCGGATGTACAGAAGAAGATTGTGTACCTGTTTTAGAAAATATAAGTGGTTTAAAATACAATAAGGATTTTTTCTGTGGCTATTCCCCTGAAAGAATCAGTCCTGGCGACAAGAATAATACACTTACAAAAATCATAAAGGTTACTTCTGGGTCAAATAGAGCGACTGCTCTAAAAGTCGATGAACTGTATAAATCTATTATAAAAGCAGGGACATATATGGCTCCAAGTATAAAGGTAGCCGAAGCTTCTAAATCAATTGAGAATGCACAACGAGATCTAAATATCTCTTTTATGAATGAACTTGCAGTTATTTTTGACAAAATGGATATTGACACCAATGATGTCTTGGAAGCGGCAAAGACAAAATGGAATTTTCTCCCTTTTAAGCCTGGCTTGGTTGGTGGACATTGCATTAGTGTTGATCCTTATTATTTAACTTATAAATCAGAAAAGCTAGGGTATAAGCCAGATGTTATTCTTTCAGGCAGAAATGTGAATGATAAGATGGGGAAATTTGTAGCATCAAAGGTTGTGAAACTAATGTTAAAGAAAGATATAGAAATAAAAAGTGCAGAAATTCTAATTCTTGGCATTACTTTTAAGGAAAATTGTCCTGATGTTCGCAATACAAAAATTATAGATGTTTATGATGAGCTTGTTGCGCTAGGAGCAAATGTTGAGGTGTTTGATCCTGTAGCCAATAAGCAGGAGGTTAAAAAAGAATTATCAATTGATTTAATTACTGATTACAATAAAAAAAAGTATACTACTATTGTTTTAGCAGTTGCTCATGATGATTTTAAGACAATAGATTTTAACAGTTTAAAGCATGAGAAGACAGTAATTTTTGATGCTAAATCTTTTTTGCCTACCACTTGGATAGATGGGAGATTATAAAAATCACTATTTTTACCAAAATTAATTTAAGTTGAAAGGTTACTCACGATATTTTTGGGCAATTCATTTTGCAGGCGACTTACTTTTAATCAATCTTGCATTTGTTATTACATATTTTGTCAAGTTTGACACTTTCCTTTTTTCAGACAAATACAAATTCCTTTTACTCATTTTTAACTTTATATGGATATTAACAGCATTTTTACTTAAGCTGTATGATATAAAGAGTGTAAGAAGATTAGACAGGGTACTATTTAACCTTTTCAAAGCAGCCTTGATAAATGGAGTAGCATTATCAGCAATTTTATTTTCTTTAAAGGCGTCCACTTTTTCTCGAGAACATTTGTACGCTACTTATGCTTTTTCGTTTGGTCTGGTCTTATTATGGAGGATTTTGGCTTTACGTTTAATCTATTTTTTTAGAAAGTCAGGATTTAATTATACAAGAGTACTCTTAATAGGTGGAGGAAATGTAGCCAAGCAATTGTATAATTATATTCATAAAAAAGATGTGTTTGGCATCAGATTGCTGGCTATATTCTCAGAAAATGAGATAAGCTTTGAGGTAGAGGCTGGTATAAAAAAAGGCTCTTTTGAAGATTTAGAAGCTTTTGCTATTAAAAACAATGTAGATGAAATTTACTACACCTTACCCCTTACATACACCTCAAAAATAAAAGGAATAATCGAATTTGCGGACAAAAACATGATTCGCTTTAAAATTGTACCTGATTTTAGAGGTTTTCCATTTAAGCGAGTAAATATTGATTTCTTTGAAGATGTTCCTGTTATTACTTTCAGACAAGAGCCACTTACTGATATTGTGAATCAGATGTTAAAGCGTCTGTTTGATATCGTTTTTTCTTTTTTAGTAATTGTCCTTTTACTTTCTTGGCTTTATCCAATTATTGCACTCTTAATAAAATTATCATCAAAAGGACCCGTACTTTTTAAGCAAGTACGCTCAGGATTGAACAACGAGGAATTCATTTGTTTGAAATTCCGGTCAATGGCTAAAAACGAAGAAGCTGATAATTTACAGGCAACAAAAGGTGATGCAAGAATTACAAAAATTGGCTCATTTTTACGCAAAAGTAGTTTAGATGAATTACCACAATTCTTAAACGTGTTGATAGGAGATATGTCAGTAGTTGGTCCAAGGCCACATATGCTCAAACATACGGAAGAATATTCCGCTTTAATTGGAAAATACATGGTGCGCCAGCTCGTCAAACCAGGAATTACCGGAGTAGCGCAAGTAAAAGGATACAGGGGAGAAACTAAGAAATTGAAAGATATGGAAGGTAGAGTAAGAGCAGATGTTTGGTATATTGAAAATTGGTCGTTAGCATTGGATATTAATTTGATTGCACTAACAGTTTGGAATGTAGTAAAAGGAGATGAGAAAGCTTTCTAGCATATTCATCCTTCTTTTATTTTCGCTAAGCTTGTCAGCTCAGCAGTCTTATTCTTCTTTGTATTATAGTTATAGACTTTTAGAGAAAGAATCTTCTTTTCATCCGATTTTATCACCAAAAGTGCCACAAAAAAGTCTATTAGGATTGAATGTTTTTCCTATTGCGTCTTACACACATGCATTTGGAGAGTCAACATTTGATTGTCATTCTTTTGGATTTCGGGTAGCCTATAAAACAAAAAATAGATTCCGTTTTTCATTTAATAACGAAAAATTTAAAGGAAAACAATCCACTTATAGTGAAAGTTATTTAGATGATTTTCATATTTTTCCAGGAAGGGGAGAAGTGCAGGAAAAAGCAGGCAAGTATGCTTTTCAAGATTTTAATTATAGGATAGGCTATAATATTTCAAAATATTTTGATGTTGAAATTGGAAAAAACAAACATTTTGTAGGTGATGGTTATCGTTCGCTTTTACTTTCAGATAATAGTAGTAATTATCCTTTTTTAAGATTTACCACCAGCTTTTGGAAGGTAAAATATACGAATCTCTACACTACATTTACTGATATTTGGGACTATCCAATAAAAAGAAAAAAGCATGCAACTTTTCATTATTTAGATTTACAACTATTGGAAAATATTTCTATTGGTATTTTTGAAAGCGTAATATGGCAATCATCAGATGACCATTATTATAGAGGTTTTGATTATAATTATTGGAATCCAATTATTTTTTATCGTCCTGTAGAATTTTCTCAACATTCTCCAGACAATGTGCTGATGGGAGCTAATTTAAAATACTCTTATAAGCAATACAATATCTATGGGCAATTACTTTTAGATGATTTAAATATCTCTCGACAAAAAGATAGAGATGAAAATTACTCAGGCGGGTTTTTCCAAAACAAATTTGCTTATCAGATTGGAATGAAGGCTATTAGCCCATTTAATTTGCAAAATCTTTTTGTATTAGGAGAGTATAATCAAGTGCAGCCCTATACTTATGCGCACAAATCGCCCATGCAAAATTATACCCATATGAATCAAGCTTTATCTCATCCGCTTGGAGCAAATTTTAAAGAAATGGTAGGGATTGTAAATTATAGTTATCAAAAATGGAATTTAGAATTTAAATGGAATCGTGCAATTTATGGAGCTGATTCAACAGGCACCCATTTTGGAAAAAACATTTTCCTTTCAGATTTTGAAGCAGAAAGAGATGGAGAGCAGTATTCTTATGGTAATTTTATTGGGCAAGGATTAAAAACAACTCAAGATTATATTAGCATTACTTTAAGCTATCAGGCAATAAAAAATAGCAACCTTTATTTGTATGGGCAAATTACTTCTAGAGAGTTAAACTCTGATTTAGAAGAATTGAATCAATTGTATTATATGCTTGGCATTAAAACCAACTTACACAATTCCTCTTTTGATTTTTAAACAAAAAAAGCCCCATTTGGGGCTTTTTCAATCTGTGTTATAATACCTTATTCTACGATAACTTTCTTTGTTATACTTCCTTTCTCAGTAGTAATGTAGAGCAAATATGTCCCTTTTTTAATATTGCTAAGATTCAAAGTCTTATTTGTAGAGAAAGCCTTATGCAATACCATTTTACCGGTCATGTCATATATTTTGTAGTCTGTCTTTTTAGCATCCGTATCAATATATAGCATGTAAGTAGTTGGAATAGGATACGCTTTTATTGAGTTTACACTTGCATTTTGTATGTTGCTTGCAGAATTATGTAAGAATCGGACACTATTATCGATATTACCTATTGAATCTACTTGGACTTCAGCTAAAGCAAATTTAGCACTGACATCATTTGACCACCACTGGTAACTTATTTCCTGATCTAAATCTGACCAAGGAAGAGTATACCAGCCAGAACCATTTCCTGTAATAGTGTCTGAGCAATAAACCTGAATTATATTATTTGATGTTCGCTCTATTTTTAATCTTAAGCAATTAAAAGTGCCCATAGGGATTGTCATTGAACCCCATGCATCTACATCAAAATCAGTAACAAATTCTAATTGAATATTAAGTGTGTCTGCTGTATGTGCTGCTCCCAAACTTATCATATTAGCTGTTATCCCTTGAGAGGCAAGTATCAGATTCACAACAGGACCACCAATAATAGAATCTAGCATCATAATTGGACCATCTGTATATGTTGCTCCATAGGTTAGAGAAAGAGGTAACACGACTATTGGCTGTTGAAAAACAGAATCTCCTTCACCTAACATTTCTACCTTGGAGGAGCTTTTATTGAAATACAAATAATCTCCACTTTCTTCAATACAAAGATTTGCATTTGGATAATATTGAGAATGCGGCGTACCATTTGGATCAATACATTGTAATGTTTCAACATTTGTAATTTGGAGTGTCGAAAAATCCCAATTTTGATTTGGCCCACTATTCCCTATATTAATTGATGAATCTATACTGTCAGTTTCAGCGATATGCATAATATCACCAATTGATAATATATCATTATCTGTAACTGTAATTTGGGAAAAGGTTTTTAAACCTAAGAATGCTAGTGCAATTGTAAATAGTTTTGTTTTCATTTTTTTGTTAGTGAATAATTAAATTTTTTCTTTGAATACTGTTTTTATCTGTGAATTCAACAATAAAACATCCTCTTCCTAGGCTGTTCTTTGATAGTTCTAGGTTATTTTCAATATTGGTTCTTGCAAAAGCTATCCTTCCTATATTGTCATAAACTTTAATGTTTTTTACCCCCTCAAATTGTAAGGTTGTTTTATCAGTTGTTGGATTTGGATACATTACAATTTGATTTAGCCCTTTTGTATCAATTCCTGCACTCCCGTCAATAAACAAATCGTATTGTTGCCCTGAAAATGCTGGAAAATCAACTGCCATGCCAGCAAAAATAGCACCAATAGCAGGGATCTGTATATTAATAACCATATTCACATCAATTGGAAATGTTCCTGATTGAGTAGGAGTCCCATTTATTTCTATGCATCCATCTATACCAGATGTATATTGACAATTGTATATGTCGCAAGAAAAAGTCAGATTGCTAGGCAAACCTGTTATGTCATAAGTGACATGATTTGCTCCTACCGTCATTACGGTACTAATTCCTGCTAAATTCATTGCAGAAACAACAGATGTTGGAAGCAAAAATCCTATGTCCAGAGTTGTATCTTCCAATACAACAAGTGTTAAAGTCTCGCTGTAAGGCATATTTAATTGTCCGTCAGCAATACCCGTCATTGGTATATTAGGAATGGGCAGGTTAGGCGGGTAAATGCCAGGTAATCCAAGAGTTGTAAAAATAAAATTAGGTGAGCATTGCGCATTTACATTCATTGTGTATACAAGTAAAATGCTTAATGAAAGTAGTATTTTTTTCAAAACAGAAAGATTTAAATCTGCTCAAATTTAGCATAAAAAAATAAATAAAGTTTTACTATTCAGGTTATATTTATTAAATGCTAAAGCTGCTTAAATAAAAAAGGACTTGCTATGTATAGGGGCTCTTTATGATTATATAGAAGATTATAAGAAGTATACGTATAGTTAGTAATATACCTTTTATACTTTTAATATTATTAAATAAAGAGTATTACTATAACTTATTATCTTTGTAAGATAAATATTATAAATTAGAAAAATATGAAACCTTATCAAGCTAATATGTTAAATGTTCTAACATTGATAACAATGTCTTTATGGGCATACTTTGCATACGAACCAACTCCAGAAAAGATGAGTCCGTCATTAACAACATTTATTCCATTATTTTTTGGCGTTATTTTATTGATATGTAATAATGGTCTTAAAAAAGAAAATAAAGTAATTGCTCATGTTGCTGTCTTAATAACTTTATTGTCTGTCATAGGACTTACAAAGCCTTTCATGTCAGCTATTGACGAAGAAAGATTTATGGCAGTTTTTCGTGTTGGGTTAATGATTTTAACTGGAGTTATTGCATTGATTACATTTATAAAAAGTTTTATTGCAGCTAGAAGAAAGTCTTAATATTATTTATAGATATGTTAAGGCTTTATATTATTGGCGTATGTGTATTATTCATTGCCATTATAGCTAATGTAATTATTGGTAAGATTGGTTTAAGTACCTGGTATGATTTTGGGCCTCAATTTTTTAAAAGAGGATTTGTTGTTAAAGAAGTTGGTTTTTTGAGTAGTATTTAGTTATTCTTTTTATATCCAATAGTACTTGCATTCAGTTATATTATTGGTGACAAAATCTATAATTTATTTTAATTAATGAAAAAGCTATGTTACATATTTTTAGAATTATCAATTACTTTATTAGCTTGTCAGAAAGAAGAATCTTCTATATAAATTGAGGAGGAGCCTACTATTTATGATTACATAGAAGACTATTAGAAGTATGCTTATGTAGGTAGTAATAGTAGTTTAAATACTATAATGAGAAGATAATCTTGAAATAAAAAGACATCACTCATTCTACAGAGATTTAATTAAAATATTTTCTTAGTACTATTTTTTCCAATCAAAGCAAACCATTGTATTGCTAGCTTCTGAAGGCTTTGAACAGCTTTCTTTACCAAAATGAGAACAATTAGTACAAGAAGAGTTTTTTGTTATAGAATCTGTATAAGCATGACTCTCACAAAAATTATTTATTTCTACTTTTTGTTTATGCTTACTGCAAATAAAATCTCTAAGTAAATTTGCACAGTTTAGACAAGTGTTGACATTTCTTAATTCCATGGTTTTTTATTTTTTATACGACAAATATACTATATAAGTTTCATAGATTGAAAAGTAAGTAGCTGATTATTAATAATTTATAATTAGAATAAATAAAAATAAGAATAGTAGATTGCTATGAAACTTATTAAAAACATTACTATAACTTATAGAGCTCAAAATCTAATTATTAATGAATTAGAAGATGTTGATTTCAAAATATCTAACTTAAGTTTATTTATTAAAAAAGCACTTAATATCAGCAAGAATATATCATATTACTGGAGTAATAATAATTTAGATATTAGAAAAAGAATTCAAGATCTGGTTTTTCCTGAGAAAATATTTTTGTCTACTGAAAAAGATAAATATCTAACTAATAAATTGAGTCCTATATTTAGTTTAATTAGCTTAATTCCAAATACTTATGCGTATAAAGAAAAAGGACTCCTTGTAATAAATTACAAAAAGTCCTTAGTAGTAGCGGGAAGCACTGAAATATCTAACTCTTTAAAAAGGGACTTACTAGAGATAGGAGCTCTTTATGATTACATAGAAGATTATAATAAGAAGTATGCTGATAAAGGGGAGAATAGTGCTTTAAATATTATTAATTATAAACAGTTACTCTAACTTTTTTATTGTAATATTGTGATAACAATCAAATTTAATGCTTATGAATAAGTTTATTACTATAGTATTCTTAATACTATTATCAAATCCTCTTTTTTCTCAGGACAATATAATTTTGAAATCAGGTGAAGAATTAGAAGTTAAAATTACAGAAGTTTCAGATAATTTTATTAAGTACAAAAAACTAAATTTTTTAGAAGGTCCTAATTTTACTCTAAAAGTTTCAGAAGTGTTTATGGTAAAATATTCTAATGGTGAAAAACAAATATTTAATAATTCTAGTTCAGGTGATAATTCTACGAATGGTTCTAATGCGATTTATTCTGAAATTTTAGAAGGTACTATGGTTTCTATATATTCTGCCAGAACATTACTTTCAAAGAACTTACAAGTTGGTTCAATTGTAGAATTTAGAGTCAAAGATGCAGTTGTTGATGAG
>MDTB01143958.1_pt1 | contig 57388 bp, 51 predicted proteins | sample 811161 | NCBI WGS metagenome assembly MDTB01 (sample SAMN05326650, study PRJNA326480) | marine metagenome | isolation source: seawater | place: Mediterranean Sea | collected 2009 | reverse complement strand
TTTTTTTTCGATAACAATATTCCAAACAACTAATTACGGGTAATAAATGAATACTAGTGAACTACAAAAGTTAAAGGTTAAAGAGCTGCAAAAAATTGCTTCTGATCTAGGTGCCAGCGAATACTCAGGCCTAAGAAAACAAGATTTAATTATTTTAATCTTAGATATGCAATCAAAGAAGGATGGAAAGATCAATGCATCTGGCGTACTTGAGGTTTTGCCTGATGGATATGGATTTCTCAGGTCGCCTGACTACAGCTATCTTCCAGGGCCTGATGATATCTACGTGTCCCATTCTCAAATCAAACGCTTCAGGCTTCGCACTGGACATAAAATTGCAGGACAGATTAGACCGCCTAAAGATAACGAAAGGTTCTTTGCTTTATTAAGAGTAAACGAAGTGAATGACTGCACACCAGAGGAGTCAAAGAGCACGGTAAACTTTGACAACCTAACTCCTCTTTATCCAGAAGATATGATAAAACTAGAAACAGATGCCACAAACTACTCTACTAGAACAATTGATATGTTATCACCTATTGGAAAAGGTCAGAGAGGATTAATTGTTGCGCAACCCAAAACAGGAAAAACAATTTTACTTCAGAAAATTGCAAATGCTATTACCACAAACGATCAAAATATTGAGCTCATTATCCTTCTTATTGATGAACGCCCTGAAGAAGTAACAGATATGGCAAGAAGTGTGAACGCAGAGGTTGTTGCATCAACCTTTGATGAACCGGCAGATAGGCATGTTCAAGTAGCAAAAATGGTTATAGAAAAAGCAAAAAGAAAAGTTGAAAACGGTGAGGATGTTGTAATTCTGCTAGATTCCATAACAAGGCTTGCTAGAGCATACAATACTGTTATGCCTCATAGCGGAAAAATTCTTTCAGGAGGTGTTGATTCAAACGCACTTCACAAACCAAAAAGATTTTTTGGAGCAGCAAGAAACGTTGAAGGTGGAGGCAGCTTAACAATTATAGCTACTGCACTTATTGATACAGGAAGTAGAATGGATGAAGTTATTTTTGAAGAGTTTAAAGGAACTGGAAATATGGAACTCGTGCTAGATAGAAACCTTAGTGATAGGAGAGTATATCCATCTATTGATTTAAAGAGATCGGGTACGAGACGCGAGGATAAACTTCTTGGTAAAAAAGACCTGCAAAGAATCTGGATTCTCAGAAAAATTTTGGATGATATGACAAATGTTGAAGCGATGGAATTTATTCTTGGAAAACTAAAGAGAACCAAAAGTAATAGAGAATTTTTTGATTCCATGAGCTCATAATGTTTTCTGATAGATTAGAAAGAATTCAGCCTTCTGCTACTTTAGAAATGACGGCCAAAGCTGCTGATCTAAAAAGAGAAGGAAAAGATGTCATTAATCTAAGTGTAGGTGAGCCTGATTTTAATACTCCCAAAAATATTCAAGATGCCGGCATTCATGCAATTCAAAATGGTATAACTCGATATACTCCTGGAGGTGGAACTTTAGATCTTAAAGAAGCAATTCAATTCAAGCTACTTAGAGATAACAACCTGGAATACTCTACAGATCAAATAGTGGTTTCATGTGGGGGTAAACACTCGCTTTATAATGCCTGTCAGGTTCTATTTCAACGCAATGATGAAGTCATAGTATTTACTCCATACTGGGTATCCTTCCCAGATTTTATTTCCGTTACAGGGGCTAAACCCGTTTTTGTTAACACTCTACCTGAAAATCAAAATGAACCTGATTTTAATGATTTAAAAAGTAAAATTAATTCTAATACAAAAGGCATAATTATTAACTCCCCATCTAATCCAACTGGAGGGGTCTGGAGCAATGACGCCTTGCTACAAGCTATTAAAATAGCTCGGCAGCATGATCTTTGGATCTTTTCTGATGAATGCTATGAGCAGCTTACCTATGATAAAGAATTCACGAGTACAGCCTTTTTAGATAAAGACTTTAAGAAGATAGTTACATTTCAAAGCTGTTCAAAAACATATGCTATGACAGGCTGGAGAATTGGCTATATTGCTGGAGATAAAAACCTAATCAAGGCAGTTGCAAAGCTACAGGGGCAGAGTACTTCATGCCCAACATCTATTTCTCAACATGCAGCTATAGAAGCTTTAAGGGGAAGCCAAGAGGCTGTTAAAAAAATGAAGAAAAAGTTTCATGAAAGGAGAGACTTTATAGTTGCAAAACTAAATAATATGGATAATGTTAGCTGCCAGCTTCCAAGAGGTGCTTTCTATGTTTTTCCTGACTTTTCATATTTTATTGGTAAAAGCCTTAATGGAAAAACAATTTCTTCAGCATCTGATATAGCTCTTGGCCTACTTAGCAAATACTTCGTTGTAAGCGTAGCTGGAAATAGTTTTGGAAGTGATCATAATATTAGATTTTCCTATGCTCTTTCAAAACATGATTTAAATAAAGCAATGAATCTTCTTGAACGGTTTCTTCAAAAAATAAATTAATTTTATTTTTTAATTAAAAAATATTTAATAAAATACGGGGCTTAAATAGTTTATATATATTTTATATGTCAAAAGTTTGTCAAATAACAGGAAAGAGGCCGCTTGTAGCGAATAACGTTTCAAAATCTAATAGAAAAACGAAACGTCGCCAATTGCCCAACCTGCAGTCAAAAAGGCTTTTTGTTCCTGAGTTGGGAAGAACAATTAAGTTGAAAATTGCTACAAAAGCCATTAAGGGTATTGATAAACATGGCCTTATTCCATACTTAAAGAAAGAAGGTCTAACACTGTCTGATTTAGGGTATTAAAATGAAAAAAGATTTGCATCCAGAAAACTATAGACTAGTCGTATTCAAGGACGTATCTTGTGACTATTCATTTATTACTAGATCTACTGTTTCTACTTCAGAAACCACAAAATGGGAAGATGGAAAAGAATATCCTTTATATAAATTAGATATATCTCATCAGTCGCATCCCTTTTTTACGGGTAAGAAAACTGTACTTGATAGAGCTGGAAGAATTGATAAATTCAATAAAAAGTACAATCTCAAATCGCCTGACTCAAGTAAAGACCAATAGCAAAGTAAAAGCATCCATTATATTTTATGAAGAAGCTTATATATAAGCAGTTATTGTTTGTTATATCAAAAACCAACATTCTTGTTGGAGGTCAAGCTGTTATGGATGGTATAATGATGAGAGTTCCTGGTGCATATGCTACTGCTGTTAGAAATAAAGAAAACAAGATAGAGTCTTATAGAAAAGATTTTGTATCTATAGTTAAAAAAAATAAAAAATTAAATCTTCCAATAATAAGGGGAATGATTCACCTGTATGAATCATTGAAGATTGGCTTTGAGACACTTAATTGGTCAGCAGACATCGCTTTTCCTGAAGATCAAAAACAATCCAATAAAATTGCTGATATATTTATGAACATTGTATCAGCTAGTTTTGCTATTCTGTTGTTCTTTATTCTCCCCTTAGGCCTTACAACAATATTTGCAGATGTTGAGCAAAAGCCTTTTTATTTCAACTTAATATCTGGTGCAGTTCGCATATCGATCTTTATTATTTACTTGCTGGCACTTTCACTATCAAAAGAAGTTAAAAAATTGTTTCAATACCATGGGGCTGAACATAGGGTTGTATACAACTTTGAATCAGGTAAAAAGTTGGGCATTACACAGGCAAAAACTTTTCCAAATGAACATCCAAGATGTGGAACTAGTTTTATGTTTATAATTATGATAATTGGAATAATTACATTTTCTATTTTTGATACTGGTATTATTTACTTTTTTGGTGAAATAAAGCTGTATACAAGAATTCTTATTCATATCCCACTGACTCCTTTTGTAGCGGGAATTGGCTATGAGTTCCTTAAAATGACAGCAAAATATAGACACCTGCTTGTGTTTAAATTATTATCTGCTCCAGGAATCATGTTGCAGAAAATTACCACAAAAGATCCAAGCGATCAACAGCTAGAGGTTGGGTTAGCAGCTATTGAGCTAGGATTTGGAAAAAAGTTAAAAAAGTATCAAGGAAAAACCTTTAAGGCTGAGGCCATAGGCTAATGATTGATAAACTAGAAAACATTATTGATAAGTATGATGATTTGAACCGGCAGCTTAGTAATCCAGACGTTGTTTCTAATATTGAAAAATTCAAAAATCTATCACGAGAGCATAGCTCCATGCAAGAGACATATGATATGGCAAAGATATTTTTAGCCAAACACAAGCAGCTTGCTGAAGATGAAGAAATTTTAAGAGGAAATGATGAAGAGCTTAAGGAGCTGGTGAAAGATGAAATCAATGAACTCAAAGATATTCTGTCCAAGATGGAGGAAAAGCTTAAAATCCTCCTTATCCCCAAGGATCCAAATGATAATAAAAACACCATTCTTGAGATAAGAAGTGGTACTGGGGGGGATGAAGCCGCGTTGTTTGCTCAAGATCTATACAGAATGTATATGCGATTTGTTGAGCGTCAAAAATGGAAGTTTGAGATTTTAGTATTTAATGAAAACTCTGGTGGTGGCATTAAGGAGGTTGTAACCTCTATAAGTGGTAATCAGGCGTTTGGAACATTAAAGTTTGAAAGTGGCGTTCACAGGGTGCAAAGAGTGCCAGATACAGAGTCAAGCGGTAGGGTTCATACCAGTGCAGCTACTGTTGCAGTTCTTCCTGAAGCAGATACTGTGGACATCAATATAAATGAGTCTGAGCTAAAAATTGATACCTATAGAGCCTCCGGTGCAGGTGGTCAACATGTTAACAAGACAGAATCAGCAATCAGAATTACACACCTTCCATCTGGCCTGGTTGTTACCTGCCAGGATGAATCCTCTCAGCACAAAAATAGAGACAAGGCAATGAAAGTTCTAAGATCTAGACTCTATGAAGTTGAACAGGCGAAACAGTCTAAAAAGAGAGCCGATGCAAGAAAATCAATGGTATCAACAGGAGATAGAAGCGCAAAAATTAGAACCTATAACTTTCCACAAGGAAGGGTAACTGATCACCGAATCAATCTGACTCTCTATAAACTAAATGAAATTATCGATGGAGATCTGTTTGAGCTAATTGATGCTCTCAAGCTTCAGGAACAACAAATACTGCTCGAATCAGAAGCAAGCTAATGCTTCTCTACAGAGAAGACCTCAAATCGATAGAAGTTCTAAGTAAAGCTAAAGACATTCTTGCGGAACAACCCAATGCCAAGCAAGAAATCCAATGGTTTATTAGAAATATAAAAAACTGTACAACCCTTGATCTTTACAGTAATATTCCAATCTCAAAAAAAGATCTTGAAAAAATTAATCTATTTATCACCAGCAAGCTTAACGATGTCCCCTTCCAATACATTGTGCAAAGTGCAAGCTTCTGGGGCCGTGATTTTTTTGTTAATGAAAACGTGTTGATTCCTAGACCGGAAACAGAGTCAATAGTTGTACACCTTAAAAAAAACACCCCAAGCGGTAGAGTTCTAGAAGTTGGAACCGGATCGGGATGTCTTTCCATAACACTTGAACTTGAACTTGGAATTAGCAACATAACTGCTACAGATGTTTCACAATCAGCGTTAGTTGTTGCTGAGAAAAATCAGAAAAAACATGGATCAAGCATTTTGTTTGTTCATCATGACTTTTTAAATGAGGACTTTAAAAATAAGTTTAATTTGGTTGTTTCAAACCCGCCCTACATCTCAAAAAATGAAATGACTAATTTGGGGCAACATATAATAAGATATGAACCCCATCAAGCGCTAACAGATGGATCTGATGGACTAGAATTCTATAGAAGATTTTCTAAAATAGGAAAAAGTGTTTTATCAAGAGGTGGAAGAATGATTCTAGAGTTTGGAGGTTTCAAACAAAAAGATGATGTTCTCTCAATTTTTGAGGACTACCTATGCTCAATCATCAACGATCAAAACAATGAGCCAAGACTTATTGAAGCTGTCTATGAGTAAGTATATTAAAAATATTGTTTTAACCTCTAGGCCTCTTAACGTATTTATTTCTATTGCAACTACCATCTTAGCTGCAAATATGCTAGACCTCAACAACAACAATTTATTAATTAGAATGATGATCGTTGTTGCTACTAGTGTATTCATAGCAAATGCACTAAATGATATGTTTGATTATAAGGTTGATACTATAAATAGGCCCAATAGGCCTTTGGCCTCAGGATCAATATCATTAAATGCTCTGACTTTAACTATTATAGCTATGTTTATCATTAACATTATAGTTCTTACCTCTCTAAATGTAATGGCCTTTTACTTTTGCCTCTGCTTAATATACCCGATGATTGTTATGTACACCCCGCTGTTCAAACCATCCCCGCTTACAGGAAACGCTGTGATAAGCTCTATACTTGGATTTGTGTTCCTATTTGTAGATATATGTATTAACAAAACCATCTCTAATATGTTTCCTCCCTTTATCTTGGCATTTATGCTAACTATGATAAGAGAAATCGTGAAGGATATGCAGGATCTGGATGGAGATAAAAAAATGAATTTAAACACTCTTCCAAATGTAGTTGGAATAGAAAAATCTATTTATATAATTAAGTTGCTTTCTTTAATACTGTTTATAAGTGGCCTGTTCTTATGGAATGTGCTAGACTTATCTATCTACTATCTGGCAACGTTTACAATGTTGATAGTTCTACCAACTGGATATACAGCTATGAAAATTAATAAAGGCCTATCTTTTAGCGCTGCTGTAGATGTACTCAAAATATGTACAGTTGCTGGTCTTGTTGTTATCTATTTTATGAAATTATAATTTCTTAATATTAGTCAATAATTTTTTGTTTTTATATCAACCATAACAACAAAAATCACAGCCTTGTTATCCTAATTATGGAAACAATTATTTTGTCAAATTAAAATAGATTATTTAGGTTTGGGTTTATATTGCTTGTACAGCCCTATATTTACATCAAATTAATAGATGTTTTATGGCACAGTGGAAAAAAATTGGCGTACTTGAAAACTTCAAGGATGGAAGTAAATGGGAGGTGATTATAAATAAACGCAGGATTGCACTGTTTTTATACAAGAACAAGTACTACGCCATTAAGAACTCCTGCCTGCATCAGGGATATCCACTAACTGAAGGAAGCTGTTCTGATAACATGATCGAATGCCCTCTACATGGATGGGTCTACGACTTTACAACTGGAAAGTGTCTCTCCCTAAATAATAAATCAACTGCAACCTTTAAAGTGAGAGAAAAAAACAATAATCTTGAGATTAAGATATAAATGAATAAAATCTACAATAATATTGAGTACTATATAACATGCTCTAGAGGCCTGGAAGAAGTCACGGCCAAGGACATTATGCCCTACTGTAATAAGATAACCAGGCTTGATGATGGAGGCGTTGCCTTTATTGGTGATAAAAAGGCTCTATACAACGTAAACCTCTATTCAAGAACTGGGATGTACGTTCTCAAAAAACTTGATAACTTCAAATCACATTCTCTTGATGATTTATATAAAAAAGTAAAAAACTATTCATGGAGCAAGCTTGTTAAGAAAACATCAACCATTGCTGTTAGAGTAAAATCAGACTCTGAGATATTTACAAATCCGAACTTCTGCACCCTGCGAGTTAAAGATGCAATTGTGGACTCCATAAAAGATCAAAAGAATTTCAGACCCTACATTGATAGGAAAAATCCTGATTACTCCATCTTTGTTTTTATTAAGGATAAGGACGTTCAAGTATTTTTAAACAGCTCAGGTTCACCACTTTTCATGAGAGGCTACCGAACTAAGATTCATAAGGCCTCTCTTAATGAGTCGCTTGCCGCTGGTCTTATACTTCTTTCTGGCTGGGATAAAGAAACACCTTTCTATGATCCAATGTGTGGTTCAGGAACAATTCCTATTGAGGCTGCACTTATGGCTAAGAATGTTCCCCCTGGAATCTACAGAAACGAGTTTGGATTTGAACGCTGGAAGCGATTTGATTCTGATATGTGGAAGCAGTGCCTTGATGATGCCAAAAATGCATATATAGATTGCAAAGCTAAAATATACGGAGCAGATGTTATCGAAGAAAATATTACACTTTGCAATCTCAGCTCAAGAAAGACTAAGAATGACCTAAGCATTACTTTTAGGAAGAAAGATATCCGCTTCTTTCAACCAAAGTCTAACAAAGGCGTTGTCATTATAAACCCTCCCTATGGTCACAGAATTGGAGAAGAAGAAGATCTAGAACATCTTTATAAGATAATCGGAGATACGCTCAAAAAAAACTGCAAGAACTTTGATGCCTTTATATTTACAGCAAGTGGAGAGCTTACAAAATCAATTGGGTTGAGAACAAAGAAAAGGCTGATTCTAAAAAATGGTAATATTGATTGCAGGCTCCTGCACTACGAAATTGTTGAGGGAGAGTATTTATAGCTTCAAAAAAACTCTTTTTACTAGTAAAATTTATAACTACTAAGACAGTTATGAGTAAAAAACTAAAAAAAGTTCTTATTTATAGTTCAGCGGGTAATTCAACGACAATCCCATGACATACCCTGCCGCACCAAGGCTCTGAATAGCTAGATCAATGTTGTACCTGTTAACCCTAAAGCCAAACCCATAACTAAAACCATAGAGCAAGAGCTCTTTATAGAAGTCCTCCTCTTTAAAAGTTAAAAGTCCTAGCCTATACTTCCCCGTTCCAATTCTAACAAAAGTAGTTTGATTGAATGCATATTCAAAGCCTACTACATAGTGCAAATTTCCTTTATCAATATTTTTATAAACATCAAGCGCAATAAGTCCCTTTAAATACTGAAGCTTGTAATAGGTAGATAGCCTGTATTGTGCGGGCAACTGATTTCTATAGTTAGTGTATCCTGTAAGTATATAGCATAGATTTTCTATTGATAGTCCAAGACCTAATCTGTTATCAATAAATCGTGATCTGAATCCAAGTGATAAAGAGAAAAGGTCAGAATAGTAGTTTTCTATGGTGCTGTAAAGATATTCAATTGACACTCCATATGATATTCTATTTCGAAACTGATTCTTATAGGCAATACCTAGAACCATGTCCTTGGCCGTAAATGTCTCAAGCTTTTTTCCATCCTCTAGTGTACCAAAGTCAAGTTTGGTTACATAGGTGTTAAACAGGTGGTTCTTGTACATGAAGGAATAGTATAAATTTTCTAATGATATGTCTGCAGGATATCTGTGGTATGAGAATCCAATGCTTTGATCAGCAATTTCCATGCTTGATGGATTGTGAAAGAACGCTCCGTCAGATAACGATGATCCGCTTTGACTCATGGAAAGCTGCTTTGCATTGTATGCCATGTTTAGAACCTGGTAGGTTGCCTGTGCATGTGCCAAGACAACTAAAAACAATAAAAGTAAATATTTAGTTAGCTCTCTTGCCAATACTCATCATCTCCTTGGTACAATTCCTCTTCTATTTGCCATTTCTTTAAAATCTTTTTGTTTCTATAGTACCTTAATATAAATGCACATGTTAATAAAATAGGAAACAAAATAAAAATTAGACTTGGAAACTCAATAAGAACTAGCCATAGATATGCACTCTTAAGATACCTGGTATAATCTCTAGAAAAATCAACCAAATCCTGATCTGTTGAGGCTGCAAAGGAATCCTCAAAAGAATATCCTTTTTCTAGTTTTAACAATATACTTCTAATAGATGACTGGCCATAACTATCAATAAGAAAGTATACAGCCGCAGCTGACTGGCTGTAAGCTAAATCAACTTGATGCCGCGGCAAGCGAAAAAATCTATTGAGATCATGAAGGTGTAAAAGGCTTCCTGTAAACCTTGCCTTTGATATTCTTATTCTATCTCTAAGGGTAAACTCATCAGCGCTTGACATGGCTAGACCCTCTTTAAACCAGGATGGAGTGGTACGCTTCTTATCTATGCGATTGATATAAATATGATTTAGCTCATGTATTAGAACCTTCTTCATCTGATGGAAGGAGATATTTAAAAAATGAGGAGACTTTACAACAACCCTACTATTTCCCATGGTTATACCAGCAACCCACTGAGGCATTTTTTTCCCTACTGTTTTATTAAAATTTTCTAAAGAGTGGCTAAGATGAATATAGAATGATTGATGACTATGAAGCCTGAAAGTTGAAACTAAAATTTGCGAATGTTTACTAATCAAATCTTTAATTTCTTCTTCAAAGTAAAGCCTATCTAAATCAGAGCTAAGATGGCAAGTGCCTATTTCTGTTTTGAAGGTTGTTGTAATACAAAAAAAAATATTAAAAAATATTAAAAAATATTTCATCTATAATAAGTTCATTGGGTCTATATCAATTGATAGTCTGACCCCCATAGTACTTGACTCTAAAATATCAGAATCAATTAATTGAAACAGCTTTGACTTAATTCCTCCAATTAGCTTTGGATTGCATTTCATCACAATATGAATTCTATGTTTGCCTCCCAGCCTTTCAAATGGAGCGGAAATTGGACCAAAAACGTCTGTTCCTTTAATCTGAGATATTTTTTTACTGATAATATCTGCTAAAAAGTGAATGTTTTTAATATCCTTTCCTGTAAATAATAATCTGATCAAATTTGAAAATGGAGGATAATATAAATCCTGTCTTGATGAAAGGGCAACAGCATAGTATTTTTTTAGATCTAAAGCAGAAGCAAGCTGAATATATATATCTTCTATGTTATAGGTTTGAATAATAGCCTTTCCCTGTACCTTTCGCCTTCCGGCTCTTCCAATAACCTGATATATTAACTGAAATGTTTTTTCGTTTGATCTAAAATCGGGAAGGAATAAACCTAGGTCAGCATTAACAACCCCCACAAGGGTCACATTTTCAAAATCAAGGCCCTTGGCAATCATTTGCGTTCCAATTAGTATATCTGCTTTCTTGTTTTCAAATTCTTTAAGCTTTTGTTTGAGCTTGGCCCCTGTAGATGCAGCATCCCTATCAAGTCTTATAATTTTTACATTGGGAAGCCTATTGATTAGTTGTGATTCAATCTTCTGGGTGCCAGCCCCTTGAAAGCGAATGTTTGCGCCTTTACATGCATGACAAAAATTATCAATAGATATTTTATCAAGACAATGATGGCAATGAAGCATGTCTGTAGTTTGGTGATAAGTTCGTGGTGAGCTACACTGGGTACACTCTTCAATATGTCCACAGTCTAAACAGGTTTTTACTCGTGAAAACCCTCTTCTATTATGAAGCAAAATTACCTGCTGGCCTTTTATAACTGTTCTCTCAATTTCTTTTTCAAGTGATCTGCTAATAATGGAACCATTATTTTTCATTTCAGATCTCATATCCACCATTTCAATAAGAGGTAACTTTGAGCCTCCATATCTTTCAGACAATTCAACATATTTAAACTTATTGACAATTGATTGTTGATAACTCTCAAGAGATGGCGTTGCCGAAGCTAAGATAATAGGAATTCCTCCATTCTTTGCCCTCTCAACGGCAACATCTCTGGCATGATATAGCGGTAGAACATGGCTTTGCTTATAGCTGCTTTCTTGCTCTTCATCTACGACAATAAGTCCGAGATTGTTAATGGGTGTAAATATAGCGCTCCTAGCACCTAGAATAATTCTAACATTACCAACCTTAATGCCCTCCCAAAGCTCTCTCTTTTTTGAGGAAGTAATTTTGCTGTGCCACAAACCAACACAGCGTCCAAAATACCTTTCTATTCTTTCTTTAAGTTGGGTAGTTAATGAAATTTCCGGAACCAGCACCAATACATTCCTTCCTGATTCTAAAACCTTTTGTGCATATTTTAAATAAACTTCGGTCTTACCGCTTCCTGTTATTCCATACAGCAAGCATGGACGATTAGCTTGCATAAAGTTATCTTCTAATTCTTTATAAACCAACGTCTGCTGTTTAGTAAGAATTATATTTTTATTAATAGCAAAAATTCGTTCTGCTAACTTTCTTTCGTTCTTGATTTGAATTAGTTTCTTATCTTCTAAAGTCTTGGTGATTGAAGAAATTGAGTTTGATATGCCCTTTAATTTAGCATATTTTATGCTTCCTTGATTGTCTTTAATTAAATTCAAAATTTCCAGCTGCTTTATTCCTTTCACTTGACCCTCTTTTAGCTTGTCTTGTCCCAGCTGAGTTATGTATAAAACCTTTTCAAGTGAAGGAGCGGAGTCTTTAAATGTAATTGGTAGAGCGCACTTTAAAACCTGTCCAAGAGGGGAAAAATAGTATCTAGAAGACCACAAAATAGTTTTCCAAAGCTCAGATGAAATATTTGGACTATCCCTGTCAACTCCTACAATAGGAAGAATTTTTCCTTTGTAGCTGCTTTGAATATCACTATCAACAACATACCCGCTTAGCCTTCTTTTTCCAAATGGAACGATAACACATACCCCTTCTTTAATATTATCATAAAATTCTTTGGGCACTTTATATGTAAAAGATTTAAACTTTGCAATAGGAAGTGAGACGTTCACATACATGGCGATAATTTAAGCAGTGAATCTTTGATCTCAAAAATAAACTAAGATTATATTAACTTATATTTACAACTGGGTTCTTTTTTTATGAAAAATATTTATAGATTTGGCTATCAAAAAACAGATGGCTCAGTAAATCTTGTTGATCTTCTTGGGGGTAAAGGGGCAAACCTAGCTGAGATGACCAACCTTGGTATTCCGGTACCCCCCGGTTTTACAATAACTACTAAGATGTGTCAAACATATCTTAAAAATAATAACTTCACAAAAAAAATTTATAAAGAATTTAATAAAGAAATTGGCCTCGTTGAGTCTATACTTAATAAAGGCTTCGGAAGCGAAAAAAACCCTCTTTTATTTTCAGTGAGATCTGGTGCCAAGGTTTCAATGCCAGGCATGATGGAAACTGTTTTAAATATAGGTCTCACTTCTAAAACAATTCCTGGCTTAATTAGCAAAACAAAAAATGAAAGATTTGTCTATGATTCATACAGGCGATTAATAATGATGTATGCAGATGTTGTACTTGAAAAAGCAGATAAAAGAACAACTAAAAGCGGGCTCAGTATACGCTTAATGATGGAAAAATTGTTTTCTTCTCTAAAAAAAAGACGAGGCTATAAAAACGATAGCGATATTAATGTAATTGATCTAAAAAAAATAAGCGACAAATTTAAAAAAGTTATAAAGCAGGAGCTGTCTATCGACTTTCCAGATAACCACATGGATCAACTGGTCGGATCAATACAGGCAGTATTTAAATCTTGGAACGGTGAGAGAGCAATTAAATACAGAAAAATTGAAGGTATCAACCACAAACTTTTTACTGCGGCCAACGTACAGGCCATGGTGTTTGGCAATATGGATGAAGGGTCTGCTACAGGAGTTGCTTTTACAAGAAACCCTTCAACTGGAGATAGCAATTTTTATGGAGAATGGTTGCCAAATGCTCAAGGAGAAGATGTTGTGGCAGGAATACGAACCCCGCATCCAATCAATAAAAATAGTCGAACTTCCATGACTAAACATGCTATAACTCTAGAAAATGAATTTCCATCAATATATAATCAGTTAATTACTATAAAAAATAAGCTTGAAAAGCATTTTAAAGATATGCAAGATATCGAGTTTACAATTGAAAATAAAAAATTATGGATGCTGCAAACCAGAAAAGGTAAAAGAAATGGAATGGCTGCAATTAGAATAGCTCTTGATCTGTATAAAGAAAAATTAATAGATGTTCAATCAGTTTTTAATAGAGTCAATTCAAAACATTTAAATGAAATTATGCATCCTATGATTGATCCAGTTATAGAACAACAAATGAAGCCAATTGCAACAGGGCTCCCTGCTGGTCCTGGAACCGCTTCAGGCAGGGTTGTTTTTTCAGCTAGTGAAGCGGAAAATATAGCCAAAAAAGGAAGGAAGGTAATATTGGTTAGGAAGGAAACGTCTCCTGAAGATATCAATGGAATGAATGTTTCAGAGGCAATTTTAACAACTAGGGGTGGTATGACCTCCCATGCAGCACTTGTAGCAAGAGGGTGGGGAAAATGTTGTATCGTTGGGTGCAACGACCTGGTAATAGATGAAAAAAATAAAAAAATATATATAGATAATCTTGTTGTTTCTGAGGGCGAATGGCTAACACTTAATGGATCGGAAGGCAAGGTGTATGGTGGAAAGGTGAAACTAATAAAAAGAGATGTTTCAAACAATACCTACTTCAAAAAATTGATGTTACTATCTGATAAAAATAGAAATTTAAAAGTTCGTACCAATGCCGAACAAAGCAAGGATGTATTAAAAGCAGTTGAATTTGGATCTGAAGGAATAGGTCTCTGCAGAACAGAGCATATGTTTTTTAATCCAAAAAGAATTCAATTTGTTAGGCTTATGATTCTAGCACAAAATGAACAAGATCGAAAAAAAATATTATTAAAGCTTTTACCGTATCAGCAAAATGATTTTTATAAAATAATGAAAAACATAAGCCCGTTTCCAGTTACCATTAGACTTTTAGATCCACCTCTTCATGAGTTCCTTGATTTAAAAAAACAAGATATAGTTGAGCTTGCAGAGATTACAGGACTATCAAAACAGCAAATAAAAAATCAAACTGATTTACTTCATGAGGTGAATCCTATGCTTGGACATAGAGGGTGTAGGCTTGGAGTAAGTTACCCGGAAATTACAAAGATGCAGGCTACTGCAATCATTAAAGCCTCCATTAAACTTCTAAATGAAGGAATAAAGGTTTTTCCAGAAATTATGGTTCCGCTAGTTGGATCAATAAATGAATTTATTAATCAAAAAAACATCATCACAGAAATTTTTCAAGATGCCCTTAAAAAAGAAAAAGTAAAAATTAAGTACCTCATTGGAACAATGATAGAGCTGCCCAGAGCATGCATAATTGCAGATAAAATTGCTGAACATGCTGATTTTATTTCATTTGGAACAAATGATCTAACACAAACATGCTTTGGGTTCTCTAGAGATGATATAGGAAGCTTTCTTCCTCACTACTTAAACAAAAAGATTCTTACTAAGGATCCTTTTGAAAGTCTAGATGTTGATGGTGTTGGATCTTTAATTAATATCGCAGTTAAAAAAGCTCGCAAGGTAAACAAAAAAATTAAAATTGGAGTATGTGGAGAGCATGGAGGTGATGAAAAATCAATTTACTTTTTTAATCAAAAAGATTTTGACTACGTAAGCTGTTCACCTTATAGAGTTCCTATAGCACGACTAGCTGCGGCCAAAGCTAAACACCTCAAATTGTAACATTATTTATTTTATAGTGATTTTTTTAATTCAAGTTCTTAACTTATCAAGATTTTGAAGAGGAGAAGTTATGACAAACATTAAAAAAATAGCTTTGGTTTTACTTGGTTCTTTTGCATTTTCTGCAGTTTATACTGAAGCTCAAAAGGTTGAAATTGGAAACAAAGCGCTTGAGGCTATAGCAAAAGAAATTTTTGTTGAAGCTATGAAAGCAAAAAAACTATACAAAGAAAAAGCAAGGGAAGAGCTGCTGTATAATTATGCAACAACTGCTCCCATGCAAAACTTTCAAGCTAACATGGACGTAGACCCTTCTCTAAACGAAAGTATTTCAGGTGCTTTTGTTTTTGCGTCATCAGATAATCAGCAAACCTGGTCACAAGGATCTGGATCCTTAATTGGCACTGAGGGCTTTGAAAATACTTGGGGTGCCTATATTGACTTAGGCAGTGGAGCAAGCTCTTATTCCTATCTAAGAGGCATTGTTGCCTCAGAAGCGCTAGGCTACAGCTATGGTGATTTATTTGTAACTGGGTCCCCAATTAACACTTCAGGAGCATGGCCCCCTTCATCAAATTTATATGCTGACCTTGCTGATGTAATAGCAGGTGATGTTTCAAGTGATCAGGATATATATAACTTGAAAGGTACGTATAAGCTTGATGCTAGTGGAAACACAGAAAGGATATATATGAGCATGGGTATATCTGGAGGTTGTTGCGAAGAGAGTGGTGGGATTTTTGGCCCTTGGTATCTTTATGGGGTTGGAATTGTAAACCCGGAAAGTGTTGAGGATATTGCATATGCAATTGGATATGGAAATGGTGGCTTTGGGCAGCTTTATCCTGGAGTGCTCAAAATAAGTGGTGATTTAGCAACAGGCAACGTGGAAAACTTTGAATATATTTCTACTAGTCTTAACTATAATACAAATGGCGACAACATGCAGGCAACCTGCTTGTTAAGTACAATTACAAACGATTCAGATTGGGGAACATGGCCTAATTCATACAATGGTTTTATAGCATTGGGAGTAACTGTTGAGGCTGGCCTAGATGGTTTAGATGTGGCCGCAAATGTTATAGATCAAACCAACCCTGGACTGTTTATTCAAAACACAACCGTTCAAGAGGGTAATATTTTACCTGTTCTATCAGACCCTTCTTATAACGAAGAGGAAAACACTTTATCTGTTTTTTATTCTGATTCAGATGGAAATCTACCCTGGGAAAGACAGGTGTCTGTTTGCTATAATGATGTCTGTGAACTATTATACATGATACCAGATGGGCATGACTATTTAAATGGTGTTACCTACACAGCCTCTCTAGATGGTTTTGGGGAGCAATCATATCAAGCTTTCTTTGATTTTAAAGATAGTTCTTCAGGTGGGTCGTATTTAACTTTCAATTTTGATATAGGAGGGGGTTCAAGCTGTGGAGATCCTGGAGATATCAATGGAGATTCAACTCTAAATGTTTTAGACGTTGTTTTGCTAACCAATTTAGTTCTAGGTGGTGCAGGAGGGGACCCCTGCGCTGATGTTAATGGCGATGGTGTCTTAAATGTATTAGATATAGTTCTAACGGTTAATCTCATTTTAAATGGAGGTTAAAAAAAATATTAAATCTCTAATCCATAAAAAAAAGCCTGTTATAAAAACAGGCTTTTTTTGTTTCTTTAAAATAATAAAGCAATTTATTCTTCAGAGCCCATAATATCTTCTATTGTCCAGGACCCACTTTTAATTTTTTCCTTTGCGATATCAAGGATGCTTCCCCTTGATGATTCTATATCTGCCTTTTTTACCGCACCTTCTATAGGGGTGTACATTGCTTGCTTTTTTTGGGGCATATATCCAAGAACTTTATCTTCTACTTCCTTAGGATATCCATTTAATGCCTTAGCTAAAATATCTAGATCAATATCTGGGCTCATCCAAAATTCTTGTGCCATTTCTTCAGGCATATTCATTAGATCATCATAGGCAAGAAAATGCTTCTTTACATCCTTAAACAGCTTGGGGTTTTCATTTTCCATCTGTGTTAAGTATTCTTTCGCCTCATCTTCACCCATTTTTCCTAAAATTGTAGCAATTGATTTTCCACCCCCCCTTGAGAACTCTTTTGGGCCTGGAATAAAAGCACATTTTTTTTCTAATTCCTGCGCAAGACTTACAACTGCAGGGAGAGGAATATCTCTAAGATTACCCAGCTGCATAATTACTTCATTTTTTTTCTGTGATGGGAGCTTATCTAAAAAATTCATTTGTTTTTTTTCATCTAATTGCTCAATTGCAAGAGCCACAACTCGTGACTCTTCTTTTCCAAGCAAATAAAATAGCTGCTCATCATTTAGTGAAAAAATAAATTCAAACAATTTATCTGGAGACTTCTTATTATAATATTTAGTAGAATTTAGCTTAAAGTAATACTCTTCGAGCACTTCTTTCTTCAAGGCTGCTGGTACATTTTTTAATTCTCTAGATCGGATTCTAAGCTTTAAATTTTCTGATTCAGTAATATCTGGAAATAAAGTCAAAGCTAAATTTTCACCTAGCACATTATAAAGAATTGCAGCTTTATCAAATCCATTTAAGTTGTCAATTAATGCCATCTATTCCTCATTATTATCATCTTCTTTGTTATCCTCTTCATCTTTAGGTGCATCTTCAAGCCAATCTTTAATAACAGAGGTCGCACCTTCTTTTTGGCCCACAGTTAGTGAAACAGCAGACTGTTTAAGATCATGTACTTCAGATTGAATCACATTGGGATCTTGATGAATCTGAGTTTCTAAAAATGGCTTCGTTTGTACTTGTTTCGCCTGCTGAGGTGGAGCCTGTTCGGCTTGTTTGGGCTGCTCTTCAGGTTTTTCTTTTTTGGATTTTTTTTGATCTTTTTTCTTGTTTGAAGGCTTTGAGTCTTGCCCTTCTTTGCTTTTTTTGGGCTTTAAATAAACAGTTTGGACCTTAGATTTTCTTGAGGATATAATAGCAATAAAGAGCAATAAAATTATAATAGAGCCTATAACTATAATGAGAGTGCTATTAGACATCCCTGTTCCTAAGACACCTTTGTCTTCCGCTGTTGTTCCTCCCTTTAAAACATCAATCAGCTGATCTTTTGTTTCTGATAGTGTTGTTGTATGCTCCTTCCTTAGTTTATCAATTTTTTTTGCCTGAGAAACAAGAAGTGAATCCTCGGTTCTTTCTCTTGTTAAAACAATTGTTTCTGCCTCTCTTAACTTGAACGCTGTCTCTAGACTGTCTTGAACAAATTGATTTCTTGCCATTTGTTCTAAAATTCTAAGTTGATTGGTAAGGGTTAATAAAGAATCTTGCATATTTTTTTCTTTTCTTTGATTCTCTGCTACCTTCAGTGCCTCTATTTCTTGCTTAAGTTGCTCAATAATGCCACCATTGCTTTCAGGGTCAATGTTTTGCCTTTGAAATGGCATTGATTTTATCTGAATACAATCATCGCAACCAGAAAAACTTTCAGGAATTATATTTCTCACCAGAGTTTCAATGTTGTCTTTTACAGTTCCTGTAGATTGACTTTCATCAACATAAACTATTACATCCATATTGCTAATAGATCCCTCCGCAGACTGTTTTTTCCTTAAATCCACTTGCGAATTTTGTTTTACTGGAGAAGCAGAGCCATCTCTTTTAACTCCGGTAATAAAGTCTAGTCCTGAGTTAAGCTTTTGTTGAGATTTAACTGTTGACCTGGATTGAGTGTTCTTTATTATATCGTTTTTTTGTTTTATGCCATTTAAGTCTATTTTGACTTTTACCGTAAACTGATTTTTTGATAGTAATGTTGTGCTTATTTCATCAAAAATTTGTTCCTTGTAGTAATCTTCCATTAATTTTTTTTGTTGCAAATATTCAAACGTTTGGGAGATAGCCAGGGTAAAGATTAGCGCTGAGAAAATGTAATATTTTAGTTTTTTCATATTGTTCCTATATCATTAAATTTATTATTAATTACATATATCTTGTGTCACCAATTATTATTTTTATTCTTCTGTTTTTGGTTCTTAGTTCTATTGTTGCGTTTTGTTCTTCAATTTGTAGTTGTGTTATTTTACCATCCCTCCGATCTTTCCAGGAAAGAGATGCCGGCCACTGAGATCCATACCCACGAGCACTAAGCCTGCTTGGATTAACTCCTTTAGAAATTAAATATGCAGTCACTACGCTAGCCCTTGATGCTGATAAGTGCCAGTTAGTTGGATATTGGTCTGTATACTTAGAAGGAATAGGCTCATTATCAGTATGGCCTTCAATAACTATGGGCCTTATGTCGTTTTCTGCTAATAAAAATTCATTTGACACCCTGTCCAACAATTCAACTAAACCTGGCTTCATTGCGGTGCTTAGTGCATCAAAACAAATATCGCCATTAATTTCCATATTAACACCATTAGCATTTGAGGTGACCTGTGCAGAGTCTTGAATGTTCATTTCCTCTACTATGTCTTGCATTTCATCCATAATGGTATAAAGAGATTTTTTTACTTTTTTATCTAATTGTTCTAAAAGTTGCTCTTCATATTCATCAATTGGAATGCCTTTAATTTCTGTGACACCCGCTTCTTTAAACTCCTTAATTTCTTCTTTGATCTCTTCTTCAGATTTTCCTCCACCAATTTTTTCTCCCGCTTCATCTGTCATGCCACCAACCCCCTCTCCTTCAAGGCCAGAAGCTTTCACCGGATCAAGGGTGGCCATGGAAAACATTAAAACAAAAAATGCAAATAATAGAGTCATCATATCAGCAAAGGTACCCATCCACATTGGTTGCCCTAGCTCACAGCAACTATCACACTTTTCATATTTTAAATCAGCCATTATTCCTCATCAAGTATTCTATCTTTTCTTTCAAGAAACGCATTTAGCTTGTCTCTAACCATCAAAGGGTGGGCTCTTTCATGAAGTAGCAATACTCCAGCCAAAACTAAAGAGCTTTCAATTTTTTTTCCTTCGCTTATTCCAAGTAATTTGTCGGCAAAAGGTATAAAAAAGAAATTCGCAAACAGGGCTCCATAAAGAGTGGTAATAAGTGCTACGGCCATCTTAGCTCCCAAAAATGCAGACATATTAACACCCTCAGGTGGATTAGCCATACCACCTAACATAAAAACCAACCCAATTAACGTTCCGATCATTCCAAATGCAGGCGCATATAATCCTAAGGTCTTCATAACCATGGCCTTTCTCTCTTCTCTAATAGCTCGATATTCTTCCATGTTTTCCAAAATCTCTGTTATATCTTCCTTGGACATTCCATCAACAATATACTGACAACCATTACTAATTATTCCAAGCCTAAAAGACATGTGGTCAGGAGGCGACTCTAGCGCTTTTCCTAAATCCTGAGGTCCCTTTCTAGCTGATTCAGCAAGACCTACAAAGTCCATTACAATGTCCTTCAAAGTAAAATTGTCATCTTTTAGTGTTCGTGAAAATTGACCAATAACAGCCACAACATCATTAAATTTAAACGCAATAGCTGTTGCCGAGACAGCTCCACCTACAACAATTAAAAAACTTACGAGATCCCACAGTGCGCCTAATCCTGCATCACCTGCCGCCTCAACAGAGGCGTATCCAAGAAGAACCATTCCCAAGATGAGGCCAACTATTGTTCCTAAATTCATAAACTCTCCTAATTCACTTGAACTGATTCAAGTTGTTGGTTTTTTGTTGCATTTAGCATTGCCTGAATTTCCTCAAACTCTGGATCTAACTTTAAAGCTATATTCCAGTTCATAGTTGCTCGTTCAATATCTCCCATCTTATAATATATTGAGCCTTTTCTTGCATATGATAAGGCTAAATTGGGATTCAGATCAATAGCTTTTTCTACCTCATTGAGGGCTTCCCGAAGCTGATCATTATAATAAAAACGTAAAGTTCTTGTAAGATGCCTTAGAATTCTATTTTGAGCCGACCTTTCAATCTGAGTAGTTAAAAACATGGTTCTCGTAGAGTCCACAAGCAATGAAAGCTCTTGTTGTAGCAGTTGGTTTTCGCTAGAAAGATTGCGAATTTCTTGAATACAAATTTTTATCGTGTCCTGATAGTGGAGAATTTTTTTGTTTGTTTCAACTTCTGAGGGTTGGTTCGTTGCCTCTCCCAATAGAGGGGGGGCGTTATTTGTTAAAATCGGATTATTGTTATTATTGGCTGTGGATAGTCGCGGAATATCAATTGTAAGCCCCAATGATAATGCTGATGAATTTGCTGCAACTACCTTTGCTTCTGATTCATCAGAAATCAAAAGATTGGACTCACTAAGATATGGGAAATTGGTTATACCAAAATGAAACTGATATTGTGGAGAAAATGGAACAGAAAATCCTAAGTTAAGCGCTGAACCAATATATTCCACCATAAACCTCGCCCCTCCATTTTCTATAAAATAGGGCAAATATAAAACCATGCCTCCCATTGGGCTGGCTTTCTTGACTAATACATTTCTTTGAGAGTCATATCCTATTTTTCCGCTCCCTATCCCAAATTGAAGAATTAAATTATAATCATCATATTGTTGGTTGCTGGAAAACAAAATAAAAGGGGAGATGTTGTCAAGATGTACTACCCTTTCTCCTGATTTAATTAAAATATCTTGAATTCCCGCCATCACATCAAAATGTCCATATTCATATATTTTTCTTTGAAAATGAAACCCTATTTCGGAGGCTGTAGCTGTTCTTAAGGCGGTTGCGTTATTAGAAAGTGTATTAAGCTGCGTCCAAGACAAGGATAGTTCTGTATTGTTAGAAAAGATTTTATTAATTGAAAAGGCGCTAGACGCTTCCGCCATTAATGGGTTTAAGATTTCTGATCCCATAGAAATAGAAAACAGCTTGTTTTCAGAGTGCTGAGCTCTGCTGGGCATGCGCATCATGTCGCCAGTTCGAGTAAATGAGACTCGTGAATTGCTTAATAGTATTCCAGAAACAATAAAAATTAAATATATATATTTATTAAGTCTCATGGGTTCACATTTTGAAATGAATTAAGTGGTGAGATTGTTTTAATATCAAGGCATATTCACTTTGAGGGTGCCGTTCAAACAGCAAGTTGGAATATTTTATTTTTTTGTTTTGATCCTCAAGTAATTCAAAAATTAAAATTTTTAAATATAAATGTGAAGGGCTGTCATTTGACAGGCCATTAATAAGAGGGTTGTCAGCTGAAATTTTCTTGATTTTTATCAACGTATTTAAATAATAAAAAATTTCTTTTTCTGAAAGTGTCCTTTCTTTTTTTTTATTTGACAGGTGGTTCACTAATAAATCATAGTCTTCATTTATAAAAAGCTGCTGAATTTGATGGTCTGTATAACTTGTTTCTTCAAAAGATATTATATACTTTTTTTTCTGTTTTTTTTGTTGTTTTAATTTGGGCAATTTATATCCATATATAGCTTGGGGCGAAGAGGGGGGCTGAGAGCTATCTATTGCTACCCCAAGATCCCAGAGTTTTTCTGTTTTTGAGAATAAAATTGTAGTTAAGATAATAAGCGCAATTTTAATTGGTTGCATATTGTTCCCAGTCAACAGTGTAGGTATATGCTATGTAGGGCTCGAAGTCCTTTGGAACAACTAAATGAAAGGGTGCTGAGGCATCTGGAAAAACACTGCTATCCGAAGTAAGTCCAGTTTTATTAAACTTGGTGTATGAACCCTTAACAAAGGCCGTAAGTGTTTTTGTCTCTCCTTGCCAGTTTTTTCTAAATGTAAAGACTACTTTTACGAAATCTGCTCTTTCGGTTCCAATGTTTTTTATTTCCCCGCTTAAAATGGTATTACTAGATCCATCCCTAGACTCATTTATAGATCCAATTACAACACAGTTTGCTGTTTGTTCTTTTTTCCTGGTTTCGATAAGAGTATTGCCTGGCGTTGGCTCTTCAGCCTTTTTATTTTGTATGTCCAGCTCCTCTTTTGGTTGCACATTTTCAACCACCCTAACTATTTCATTTCGGCTTACAACAATATCACCAATAAGTGTTTCTATTTTAACAAACTCTGCATCTTGATAAACTATTTTTCCATAAAGTGTATTTCCATTGTTAAGAATTATTTCTTTAGAAAATATTGAGTAGGGGTTTTCCCATACTTGTGTTTTTGCTTTTATTGCTCTAAGTTCATCTGAATAATAGTTTATTTCTGATTCCAATTTTTTAATTTTAGCGTTTAGCTGTTGAATTTCCATGTTTTTTGAATCAAGGCCTTTTAGAAATTCTTTTTGTTCGGGTATTTTAAATATTTCTGGATCATTGTTGTCTCCCACCTCTATGGGTAGTGGTGTTGGCGGGCTGTTATCAACAATAGGCTCTTCTAGGGAGGCTGTTTGTTCCTTTTCTCCCTCAAGGTCAGCTGGTGGTCCTGGGCTGCCTTTTGAACTACAGCTGTATAAGAAAAAACTTAGAAATAAACAGAAAAAAAACTTTTGAATATGTTGAATTGTCATAATGTTAGTAATTTTTATTAGTTTTTAGACAAGAATACTGTAAATCATTAATGTAAAAAATATTAAGATTATTGTCTAATAACAACTATTTTATTTCGCTAAATTATGCTAAGAAAAAAAAATGGTAAAAATGAATGTTTCAGCATTAAAATCAAAAATACATAGAGCCGTTGTTACTAAGGTTGACTTGAACTACGTTGGGTCTATCTCTATTGATGAAAACTTAATGGAGCTGTCTGGTTTATTTGAATTTGAAAAGGTTGATGTACTTAATATAACTAATGGAAATCGAATACAAACCTATGTTATTAAGGCAGAAAGAAATAGCGGTACTATTGGCATTAATGGCGCAGCTGCACACTTAATTAATAAAAATGATTTGGTTATTATTGTGTCTTATTGTCAAATTAATAAAGATGAGGTTACATTGTTGCGTCCCAAAATTATACATGTTGACCGCCTTAACAGTCCAATTTTCCTGGACAAGCAGCCAGCCTAAGTGAAAAGGATAACCTCCACGGCCTTTTACCAGATGAAAAAGAGGGGGGAAAAATTTGCAGCATTAACTGCATATGATGTGACCTCATCACAACTTTGCAAAGAGGCTCAAATTCCTCTTGTGCTTGTTGGAGATAGTGCTTCAATGGTGGTGTTTGGCTTTGACACAACCCTTCCAATTAATATGGAAGAAATGATTCTACTAACACGAGCCGTAAAGCGTTCCAATGATCTTTCTTTTATTGTTTCTGATATGCCTTTCATGTCCTACCAAGCTTCCGGTGCCGTAGCTTTACAAAATGCTGGAAAGCTAATCAAGAATGGCGCTGATGCGGTCAAAGTAGAAGGGGGCGTAGAAGTTTGCAGGTCTGTTTCAAAAATGGTTGCCTCGGGAATTCCGGTTGTTGGGCACCTTGGGCTTCAACCTCAATCAATTAATGTTTATGGTCAATATAAAGTTCACGGAAAAACGACGAAAGAAGCGAAACAAATCATTAATAGCGCTAAAAAACTTGAAAAAGCAGGCGTTCTTATGATAGTACTAGAGTGCATCCCGTTTGAATTGGCAGATCATATTACCAATTTAATAAATATACCAACCGTTGGTATTGGCTCTGGGAGTATGTGCGATGGAGAAATTCAAGTTTTTCATGATATTGTAGGCTTAAATACAAAAAAACTTCCTAAACATTCAACAAGATATCTTGATGGATATGGCTTACTTCTTAAATCAATAAAAAAATATCAAAAAGAAGTGAAAAACAGAAAATTTCCTGCAAAAAAAAACAGCTCTTTTGCTAAACAAAAGCTTGTTGATTTTTTAAAAACTAATGAAAGTAGTTAAAACAATAAAATCTTTTCGACAGTTAAGGCCCTCCCTGTCAAACAGCTTAGGGTTCGTTCCAACAATGGGAGCTTTGCATGCTGGACACGAATCATTAATAAAAGAATCAAAAAACTTATGCACCAATACTTGTGTTTCTATTTTTGTAAACCCTTTACAGTTTAGTGAGGGCGAAGATTTTGATACCTATCCCAGCAACTTAAAAGATGATGTTAAAACATTAGAACAACAAAATGTGGATGTGCTCTTTCTGCCCAGCGCTGATGAGATATATAAAAAGTCTTCTTCTTTTTCTATCAAAGAAGATTTTTTATCAACAGTGTTGGAAGGTTCTTCAAGACCTCATTTTTTTCATGGTGTTATGACTGTTGTTATGAAACTTTTAAATATTGTTTCACCTTCTCACGCTTTTTTTGGAAAAAAAGATTTCCAACAAATGTTATTAATTGAAAAAATGATTGCTGATTTTAATTTACCTGTTGATTTGGTAAGATGTGAAACGCTTCGAAACAAGCAAGGTTTGGCATACAGCTCCCGAAATCGGTATTTGTCTAAAGAGGGCTGTATAAATGCATCTAATGTTTTTAAAACTTTGCGCCTCTGTTTATCAAAAAACACCAACAAAGAGCTGATAGAGTCTGAGATACAAAGCCTTCCTGGTGTTATGCTTGATTATTTTGTGTATGTTGATAATAAAACTTTACGCCCTATAACTAAAAATCATTCTTGTTTTTTAGTTTGTATTGCTTTTTATGTAGAAGGGGTGAGGTTAATTGATAATGTTGAAATTAATTAAGTTGATTGCGGGTATTTCCTTCTTAACTGTTTATTAAGTGGTGTTTTTTCTGTAGATAAAATATAATGCCAAACTTTGAAAGTTTTAATTGGTTACACTGTTTGTCAAAACTTTTACTGTTTCTTTAAAGCAATTAAACTTCTCTGTTTAAATTTTTATTATACTAAGGATTATTAAGGTGCGCTCTAGTGCCCTATTAAAGCGCACCTTAACAAATATTACTTAGTTTCTTTTTTAGCTGCAAACCAAATCATTAAACCAAACGCTGTTTTATTTACTAAATCAGCTAAATTATAAACAACATTAAGAGTTGCATCTGGCATCCAATAGCCAATGGGGTATATAGCCCAACCCACCAATACAATCATTCTCATAACTTTAAAGGCATATTGTGATGCTTCATTTTTGCTTGCTGCATTTGCTTTGGCTGCATCCCCTACAAAGATTAAATACAAAACTACAATCCAGCCTACCATTCCAACAATAAAGCCGCTCATTTGATATTCTGATCCACAGGTTTCTCCTACATATCCTCCAACTAACATAACCAGGCTTGCAATTAGTAGTTTCCAAAATATCTTAGGACTCACCATTGTGACTGCTGCAAGTATTAGATAAAACTCTACAATTTGTAGAGGAACTGTGATAAACCAATCAACATATCTATATGCCACAGGAGAGACCCCTGTTGCGGCCAGTTGACTCATTGTTAAATAATGCCAAAAAGCCACCCCTGTTACCAACCCAGCAACTGTTAAAGATGTTTTCCATTTCACATCTACATCAGACCGCTCAACAAAAAAGAACACTGTTGATGCTAGCATTGTAGCCGTTGCCAGCCAAAAAGAAAAAACTGTAAAATTACTTAAGTCAATCATTTTTAATCTCCTAATTTACTTTAACTTAAAATGCGCGTTATGCGCGTTTATAAAGTTATTTATAATATTAAAAACAAACAAATAAAAAATTATCCCTATATTTTTTACACAATCAAGGCTCTCTAATTATGTAAAATATTAATTTTTTGGCTTTCAATAAATTTGAACTGCTTTTTCAGGTTTATACAGAAGTTGTTTTTTACTAGTTTTTTTTAGTCAACTTTATGTTTTTTGACTTTGCCTGATGTGTCAAAGCTCCTATGGATATAGCGCTAAGATCTTTTATTAAATATTTATTTAAGCTTTGCTTGTTGATACCACCAGAGGCCTCTATAAAAATTTGATGAGAGGAGGGGTGTGCTTTAATAATATTAATTGCTTTTACAATTTGTGCTGGTTTGAAATTATCAAGCAAAACACCATCGGGCATAAGTGGCAATACTGCTGACAGCTGTTTTAGATTGTCCACCTCTACTTCTATTTTGTGTTTCCTTTCTCTTTGAGCTAACAATAAAGTTTCTGTGATGGTGCTATGTATAATATGATTGTCTTTAATTAAGATTCCATCGCTTAAATCAAGCCTATGGTTTTCCCCCCCCCCAACACTAACGGCATATTTTTCAAAAAGTCTTAAACCGGGTGTCATTTTTCTTGTGTCTAATATTTGTATTGTAGGGTTTTTAGATTTTTTTACAATTTTAACATAATCGCAAGTTAGGGTTGCAATTCCGCAAAGTCTTTGTATTAAATTTAAAACAACCCTTTCTCTGCTTAAAATGATTCTGGTTGGCCCTGTTATTTCACAAATTTTTTCATTTTTTTTAAGATAATCCCCATCTTTTATATATGTTTGTAAATCACAACCACTAAAAGCTTCTATTAATATCGGAAGGCCTGCAAATATAATATTGTCTTCTGTTTCTACTATATATGTTGAGTTGTGGTTTTGGGGAATTGTTGATATTGTTGTGTGATCCTGACAAGCTCTGTCTTCCTTTAAAAAATCACTAATTTTTTGTTTAACATGTTTTGGGTCCAGCTTTTGGGGCGTTTTGTGCCAGTGTTTAGAAATAATTTTCATTAAAAACAACCCTTTAATTTTTATTTTTGATAGATAGTTATTTTATAAAATTAATTAAAATTCCTGTAATATTTTGAACTTTAAGCGTTTTGCAAATAATAGAAATGTGGCACAGATAGTGAGAGGGAAAAGGAAGCTCCTTGTTGAGCTTCTTGCCGCAACAAAAAGTAATAATACCACCAGAGTGAGGTTTGTATGTTTTTTTTATATCAATAAAATCTATGTCAAAATACTTTTGTTTTCCTACTAAAGGGTTTGATCCTGTTCTATTAACATGATCATTAACATAAATTTTTGATAAATGCTTTTGTTCTTCTGTGTTTGTTATATCGTAAATTGTTACTTCCTTGGGCTTGCTGGAGGCAATCTTTTCAACAAACTTTTCTACATGGTTTGGTTTGTAAACCACATCACAACCGTTAATAATAGAGCGTGCCTCTTGAGTACATAGTATCACTTTGGCCTTTCTCCAAACAGCCGCGTTCCAATTCTTACATGTGTGGCTCCCTCTTTAATTGCGTATAAATAATCCCTAGACATGCCCATTGATAAACTTTGGCACAAATCCAACCCTTCTGATTTAAGTTTTCTTCTAAGCATTCTCATTTTTTCATAACACTTCCCTAGTTCTTTCTGCTCTAAGCGGTTTGCTGTAATTGTCATTAAGCCTAAAACCTGTATGTTGGATAATTTTTGAAGGTCAAAACACTCTGTAAGAACCTCTTTGTCAAAAAATCCATATTTTTTTGGGTCTTTTGATATGTTTATTTGTAAAAACACTTTTTGTTTTTTATTTATTTTTATTGATTCTTTGTTTATTTTTTTTGCTAATCTTATACTATCAACCGTTTGGATAACATCAAAAAGGGATACTGCTTTCTTTGTTTTATTCGACTGCAGATGCCCGATTAGATGCAACTTTGTTTTTTTTTCACTTTTAATAATATTAAGTTTTTTGTCAGCCTCTTGAACCCTGCTTTCACCTATATTTTTTATTCCTGCTGTCTGGGCTGCTTTTATATGTTGGATGGTGTGGTGTTTTGTAACGCCTATTATGGTTATAGGTTGAGGTGTTTTTATTTTTAAGTCCTGAATGTTTCTTGAAATTTCTTGAAAGTTTTTTTTAACCGTTTGAAGGATCATTGTTGGAGATCTCTTCTTCTACATCAAAACCCTCAGCATCCTCTTCTTTTACAATTTTCGTTATAGATGCTATAAATGAATCATCGTCCATTTTTATAAGCCTTACCCCCTGGGTATTTCTTCCTATGGTTCTAATTGCAGAAACGCTCTGTCTAATCATTATACCTTTTGTAGTAATAATCATTATATCATCTTCATCAACAACCTCCATAATTGATACTATTTGTCCAACTTTTTCAGATGTTTTTAATGTGTAAACACCTTTACCTCCTCGTTTCTGCTGCCTGTAAGCCTCTAAATTACTTCTTTTTCCGTAGCCTTTATTGGTGGCGACCATTACTTGGCCCTCTCTTTTAACAACCAACATACCAATAACAATATCATTTTGAAAGCTCATTCTTATGCCTGTTACTCCTTGTGTTTTTCTGCCCGTAGGTCTCGCTTGGTTTTCATTAAACCTAATAGCTTTTCCTCCTGATGTTGCTAGAATAATATCTTGGTTCCCGTGTGTAAGTTTTGCAAAAATCAGCTGATCATTTTCTTTGATTTGTATGGCATAAATCCCGCCTTTTCTTGGCTTGCTATAAAGTGAAAGCTTAGATCTTTTAAGCAGGCCATTTTTTGTACACATCACTATATAATCTTCATCATTAAATTCTTTTACTGAAACAAAAGCTTCTACTTTTTCTCCTGAGTCACACCCAATTAAATTAACAATTGCTCGACCTTGTGAAATTCTAGAGGTTTGTGGGATTTGGTGTACTTTTAACCAATAACACTTTCCTTGATCTGTAAAAAACAACATAGTGCTATGGTTGGTTGTTACAAATAAATGTTCAATGAAATCATTGTCTTTTGTTTGGGCCCCCTTCATTCCCCTTCCACCCCGTCTTTGGGTTCTCCAGGTGTCAGAAGGAAGTCTTTTTATATACCCATTGTGAGAAATTGTCAACACCATTTCTTCATCTGGTATCATATCTTCAATTGAAAGGTCTCCACTAAAAGGTATTATTTCTGTTTGTCTTTTGTCTCCATACTGTTCTTTAACTTCATCAAGCTCTTCTTTTATTATATCGCTTTGCAACTCATGGTTATTTAAAATTTTATTATATTCCTCTATTTGCTTTTGTAGCGCTTTATACTCTTCAATGAGCTTGTTAACCTCTAGGGATGTTAATTTTTGAAGTCTCATTTCCAAAATGGCTTTAGATTGTTTTTCTGATAATGAGTATGCTGACATTAGTTTGCTTTGAGCTTCTTTTGGGTCTTGAGATTTTTTTATAAGGGCAATGATTGCATCTATATTTTCTTGTGCTATTTTTAACCCTTCAACAATGTGTGCTCTATTTTCTGCTGCTTTTAAATCAAACTTTGTTCTTTTAATTATAACTTCTCTTCTAAAAATCAAAAACTCTGACAACGCTTCTTTTACATTCATTACCTTTGGAACGCCATCAACCAAGGCAAGAAGAATTACCCCAAAAGAGTCTTGCAGTTGTGTTTGTTTATAAAGATTATTAAGTAATATTTCAGGAATAGTGTCTCTTTTACACTCTATTACTATTCTTATTTCTCCTTTAGAGGATTCATCTCTTAAGTCTGATATACCTTCAAGTTTTTTATCTTTCACAAGGTGGGCAATTTTTTCAATTAAGTTTGCCTTGTTTACCTGGTATGGTATTTCGTTGACAATAATTCTTTGTTTTCCGTTTTCATTTTCTTCTACCTCAGCCCTACCTCTCATTACAATTCTTCCTCTTCCGGTTTTATATGCACTTTTAATTCCATCTGTGCCCATTATATAACCACCTGTTGGAAAATCTGGACCCTTAAGATGTTTTTCAATAATATCATCTATTGAAATTTCTGGTTGTTCTAAAAGTGCCAAAAGAGAATCTGTTAGTTCATTAAGATTGTGGGGAGGTATTTTTGTTGCCATACCAACAGCTATACCCTCTGAACCGTTCATCAACAAGTTTGGGATTTTTGTTGGAAGGACTGAAGGTTCATATAAAGTATCATCGAAGTTTGGGTTAAAACTAATTGTTTCTTTTTCTATGTCTTTTAACATTTCTGAGGCTGTTTTGCTCATTTTTGCCTCTGTATATCTCATTGCCGCCGCATTGTCTCCATCTATTGATCCAAAGTTTCCTTGTCCATCAATTAGTGGATATCTTAAAGACCACTCCTGCGCCATCCGAACCAAAGAATCATAGATTGAAGAGTCTCCGTGAGGATGATATTTTCCCATAACTTCCCCAACAATTCTTGCACATTTTTTATACCCTCTATTCCAAACAGCACCGAGGTCTGAAGCTCCATATAAAACCCTTCTGTGTACAGGTTTTAATCCATCTCTTACATCAGGAAGGGCTCTACTTACAATAACGGACATCGAATAGTTTATATACGACTCCCGCATTTCTTGTTTTAACTCTCTTCCTTGTATTTGTCCTTCTTTGTAGTCTTTCATAATATGTTATGTGTCTATGTTTGTCGCATATTGTGCGTTTTTTTCTATAAATTCCCTTCTAGGTTCAACCTCATCTCCCATAAGATCTTGAAAAAGCTCTTTTGTTAAAGTTTTATCAAATTCATCTATGTTTACCTTTAGGAGGGTTCTTTTTTCTGGGTCCATAGTTGTTTCCCATAATTGATCTGCGTTCATCTCACCCAGACCTTTATATCGAGATATGTCAATTTTTTGATTTTCCCCTTTTATTTCGTTCACTATTCTATCTTTTTCTTCATCTGTAAAAGCATACCAAATTTTAGTTTTTTTTGAAATTTTGTAAAGGGGGGGTTGGGCAATATAAATATGTCCTTTATTTATAAGTTCCGGCATTTTGTTATAAAAAAAGGTTAAAAGTAGAGTTCTTATGTGGCTTCCATCAACATCAGCATCTGTCATTATTATAATTTTGTGATACCTTAGTTTTTCTAAATCAAAATCCCCTGCTGAGGTTTCTTCTTCTTCAGATGAACCAAAACCCGCACCTAGCGCAGTAATTATTGTTTGAATTTCATTGTTAGAGAGTAGTTTGTCTATTCTTGCTTTTTGTGCATTTATTACCTTACCCCTTAAAGGTAAAATTGCTTGAAATCTTCTGTCTCTTCCTGTTTTTGCGCTTCCCCCTGCAGAATCTCCCTCAACTAAATATAGCTCGCTTTGTGCTGGATCTTTTTCTGAACAATCTGCAAGTTTTCCAGGTAAAGCAGAAATGTCAAGGGCTGTTTTTCTTCTTACCAGCTCCCTTGCTTTTTTTGCAGCTTCTCTCGCTCTAGCTGCAGACTCCGCTTTTAATAGTATCTTTTTTGCCGTTTCTGGGTTTTGTTCTAAAAAATCTGACAGCGACTCCATTACAATGGAATCGCAAATTCCTTTTATTTCTCCATTTCCTAGTTTTGTTTTAGTTTGTCCCTCAAATTGAGGCTCAGCAACCTTTATAGACAAAACAGCCGTTAAACCTTCTCTTACATCCTCACCACTTAATGAAAAGTTTGTGTCTTTCTTTTGTTTAAAAATATTATTTTTACTTGCATATTTGTTTAACGATCGCGTGAGCGCTGTTTTAAAACCAGCAAGGTGTGTTCCCCCTTCAATGGTATTTATGTTATTTACATAACTTAAAACGTTTTCAGTGTACGTATCATTATACCACAAAGCAAGATCAACAGGAACACCTTCTTTCTCTTTTTGAATATATATTGGATCAGAAAATAGACTTTGTTTTTTTTTATCAAGGTGTTTAACAAATTCAGCTAACCCACCTTCATAAAAATGTACAGTTTTGTTTTCATTGTGGTTGTTTTTTAAAATTATTTTTATACCTTTATTGAGGTAGGCAAGCTCTCTAAGCCTGTCATTTATTATTTCTTCTTCATATGTGTTTTCAATAAAAATAGATTTGTCCGGTAAAAAAGTTACTTTTGTGCCTGTTTTAGATGAAGACCCTTGTTTTATTACTTTTGTTTTTGCAATTCCAATTTCATATTCTTGTGTATAATATGAGCCCCCTCTATGAACCTCTGCTTGACATTTTTGTGATAAAGCATTTACAACAGATACCCCAACTCCATGGAGGCCGCCAGACACCTTATATGAATCTTTATCAAACTTACCTCCGGCATGAAGCACAGTCATAACCAACTCTAGTCCAGATTTTCCTTCTTCTTTATGAATATCAACAGGTATACCTCTTCCATTATCTTCAACAGTTATAGATCCATTAATATTAATTGAAACTATTATTTCTGAACAATAGCCAGCCATTGCCTCATCAATAGAGTTGTCAACCACCTCCCAAACTAAATGATGAAGTCCTTTTTTTCCCACATCTCCAATATACATAGCAGGTCTCTTTCTAACAGCCTCTAACCCTTTTAAAACTGTTATTTTATCTGCTTTATATGATTGTTTTTCTTTGCTCATTTTATATTTATTAAATCTATTTTTTTACTTTTTAAGTTTTTTAAAATATTTTTTTTATTTAGCAATATTTCCTGTTTTAATTCAGATGATGCTGTTTTTATAAAAGCAGCTTTTCCTTTTATTGAAATATTTAAAATTTGGTTTTGTTTCGTTTTTTTTAAAAAAAAATAAATTTCTTTTAATATTGCTTCTTTTATTAGTACTTCTGTTAGTTGTTGTTTTTCAATATATCTATCTATACTTTCTTGAATAGATTTAAACATCATGTGTGTTTATTCTTATAGGCATTAATAGTGTTGTTTTTGATGAATTTGTAATATTTAAATCTTTTCCTGGTAAAAAAATTGAAGCACTAAGTGAGTTTTTTAATAAAATTGTAACTTTATCTGTTTTAATATGAGATAAAACCTCTTTTAAATAATTTGAATTAAAAGCAATAACAATTTCTTCTTCATTGTATTCACATTGTATTGTTTCAGATCCAGAGGATATGCTCTCTTGGTCTTCTGTTGACACAACAATCCTGTCTTCCTGTGTTTTTAAAGTTATTTGTTTTGTGGTTTTGTTTGATAAAACGGAAGTTCTTTTAACGGCACCCAACAAATCTTCTGTTTTTACAATTAATCTTTTATTATTATCTTTTGGTATAACACTTTCGTAATCTGGATATTGCTCAGAAATTAACCTTGTTGTAATAATTGTATTGTCAGTTTTAAAGCTTAAATGGTTTTTACTTATTAATGTTTCTGTTTTTCTTTTAGTGTCTAAAGTATAAGACTCTATTATATTAAAAAACTTTATAGGAATTATTATTTGATTATCATTTTCATTTGTTTTGTTTTTTATTTTAACCAATTTATGACCATCAGTAGCTACACATATAAACTCTTTATTATAAAAGCTAAACAAAATACCACTTAATGCTGGTTTTAATTCATCTCTACTTACAGCAAAGCTTGCATTTTTAGTTATACCTTCAAAATCTTCCAATGAAATATCAAGTTTTCTTGTTTCTTCAATTGATGGTGCTTGTGGAAAGTTTTCTGGGTTTTGGCCCATTAATGTATACTTTCCGTTTTGTGTTGAAATTTCCAGACCTCCACTTTCCTTAACATTTAAATTTATAGTTTCTTCTTTTATAGCTGTAATTATATCAAACAACTTGTTGAAAGGTAAAGCTGTTTCTAAAGACCCGTTAAATTCTGCATGAATATTAATTTCTACAAACTGTTCTAAATCTGTAGCTTTTAAAGATAAAGTATTATTATGCATTTCTAATAACACACAATCTAATATTGGAAGAGTAGACCTAAAGGGGACAACCTTTTTAGCCACATAAAGCGCTTTAGATAGAGAAGAAGTTTTTAAGTTAAAATTCATTTTATAAGTTATAATAATAAGAAAACAATCGATCTAATATATTAAAAGTTACTATTAACAAATAATAAATAATTAAGTATTTTATAGTTAATATTTTTAAATAATTACTATTAACAAATAATAAATAATTAAGTATTTTATAGTTAATATTTTTATAGCTGTTTATTTTGTTAGTAAAAATTTTTAAACAAAAAAAAACAACAACTATAACAATAAGTTAATATTAAAACCTAAAGTAGTTCTTTATGTTTATAATACTGTTAATAATTGTTATTAAAGTATTTAATATTAATATCATCTTGTTTTTTTAAAACCCAATTGTTTAAAAATAATTGTTTTTTTTCTGCTAAAGCCATGTTTTTTATTTGCACCCAAGCATTATCTAAATTAGGAACAAAAGAACTTTGTTTTTTGTTAATTAAAATTAAATAAAAACCAGAATCAGTTTTTATTTTAAAAACCTCCCCTTCTTCTTTTTGTTGTATTGAGGAAATAAAAACTTGAGGAATATTTTCTAGAGAAATATCAAAATAAACTCCAGAATTTAAAGAACCTCTTTTTTTATAATTAACCGCTAAAGAGTCAAACATTCCAGGATCGTTTTTTGTCAAAAAAACCAAAGAATCTGCAACACTAGACGTTAATAAATAATCTTCATCACCAGGTGTGGTTCTTTTTAAAATATGATAAGGCTTAATTTTTTCACCCACCCTGTCATCCAGGTAAATTAAATGAATGCCAAACAATGTTTCTACAGGACCCCCAACCTCCCCTATCTCTAAAGAGTAAGCCGTTTTTTCAAAAGCTTCAACAAAAGTACCTTTTTTTGTAAAACCTAAAAAACCACCATTTGTTTTTGCTGTTGGGTCTTCACTATATTTTTTTGCAAAAAAAACAAAATCATCCTTATTATTAATACTGTCTTTCAAAGTCTCTAAAAAACCAACAATTTTATTCTTTTTTTGTGGGCCCAACTCAGCAGATAGCTCAATAACAGAAAAATCATAAGAAGGAGGAATAGAAGAAAATAAATTTAAATTTGTATTATAGAAAAGCTCAACCTCTTTCCTTGTTATGTTGACCCCAGAAAGAAGGAGAAGACTGTATTGTTCTATTAGTATTTTTTTTTCCATATCAGGCCTATATTTATTCTTTATTTCCTGTATGGACATTCCTAATTCATTGACAAGAATTTCTTCAGAACCCGCTTGAAAAACAGACTGTTGAATTTGCCTATCTAAAGACTCCTCAACCATCAAATAATCAACAATTATATTTGTGTCTTTTTGAGCACATTCCACTAAAACTAAATTTTTTATTCTTTCTTTTATCAACTCATCTCTTAAGGTTTTTTCTTCCTCAAAAGACAAGTTGTTTTGATTTTTGTAAAAATTTAATTCAAAATCTATATCACTCTTTAAAACAATATTACCACCAACAACAACCTCCACCTGATCTCTCAAAACTTCATTGTTATAAGAAAAAGAACAAAAAATATAAAAAAATAAAAAATAAAAAAAACTATTCATTCGTTATAAAAAGATGTTTGTTGATGTTTGGTTTTAAATTTGCAACAACATTTGAAGGTTGAGACTTTATTATACTATCACCTAAAATATAAACCCAAAACCCTTTATAATTTTTCTTTAAAACAAAATCATAGGAAACACTGTCTACAAGAGTTTCTTTTATAATATATTCATGGTTGTTGTTAGAATAATAGTATCCATTAAAAGTAGAGGAATCAGGCTGTGAATGTTCTTCTAAATATTTATAATTTAAAAAACTACACCTTTTAACGTTGTGCTTTATAGGAAGATTAAAAAGGGAGTTTGATTTTGCTTCATCTTGATATTCTTTTTTCAACAAAGACTCTATTTTTTTATAAACTAAATTTAAAGGTTTAAAAGAAGAGTCTTTTTTTTCTAAAAGATAAACAAAAGAATATGTGTTATCGTTGTTGTTATAAATCCCTGAAACCTCTTTTGCATTTAAGTTTTTTGTCATATTATAATAGTTTTTAAAAGAAGATTCTTCAATAGGACCAACAAGGCCACCCTCGCCTGGATTTGTTAGGCTAAAATCGGCAGCTACAGCTTCAAAAGGAACCCCCTTTTTTATTAAACTATAAAGGCTGTCAGCCAGAGAAACCGTGGAAACTTTAATTTCTCTTAAGGTAATAGAGGGTTCTACTAAATACTTTGAAGTTTTGTTGTTGTTATAATATCCAACAACATCTGTAGAGTCCGGGCTTTTAGCGGTGCTAATTATATATTTATAATATTCATTAAATAATAAACTTGTAATAGATTCGTTGTTCCTCAAACTATAAACATAATTGTTAAACAAAAGGTTTTTATTAAAAAGGTCAACAACAACAGACCTTAGAATAACATCATCTAGAGAAGCAATAACAGCTTCTATATTGTCAAGCTTTGGCCTTTTTGAAAAAGGAATGTTTTTAAATTTATTTAAAAACCATTTCAACCCATAGCCTTCCCCTGAAACAGTACAAACAACACCTATATTATTAAAATCTTCAAGGGCAACCACCACATCAGTTTTGTATTGTCCGGAAACCTTTCTTTTATTGTTTTCATGTTGATAGTGCTTAATTATTTTTTTTAAATAAGAATAATTATACTTAACATTTAATGAATCTAAAGTTTTCTTTTTAAAAACCTCATATAAGGTTCTTTTGGTTTCTACGGGCAGCCTTCTTATTGAGGCATCAACAACTACATCTTTAAGCTGTTTTTTGTTTAAAGAGGCATAACGAGAGGCCCTCTCTTTTTCTAAAAACAAAACAACATAACCAACCGAGGTGTCAATTGGCTTGGTTGTTTCCCCTTTGTTTTGTATAAAAATTTTATCATCAAATTGCTTCATAAGAGATCCCCAGCCATACCATCCAAGGTAGCCCTTATTTTTTTTTAAAGAGGGATCTTCAGAAAACAGAACCATCAAACTATCAAAAGCCTTTAAAGAAGTTGAGTTTTTTGAAATAGACTGTGCTAAAAGCAAGGCCTCCTGTTTTGTTCTTTTTGATTTTCCTCTGCTAGTTGAATTTTTGTGGCTTATAAGTATTAGTTTTATTTTATATTCTTTAACAATTTTATCTTGACCAAAAGAGAGGTCTTTGTTGGAAAGAGAGGGAAAACAAGAAAACCATTCAAATCCAAAGCGAACCATTTGCTCTTCTTTTCTCTTTTTTGTTTTTACATTAATATAAGGGTCCTTGGCTAAACCTATTTGGCTGGCCTCAATCAATGCAAGCTCTTGGTTTATATATTGGTCTAAAACTTTAGTTTTTTGTGTATAACTTTGTCCCTCCCAGTCTCTTTGGGAAAACTTATCAAAAAGGTTGTTTGTGGTAAAGAGAGAATCTTTAATATAAAATATAGCATCCCCTGAAAGGAGAAAGGAAAACATAAAAAATAATAAGCTACTTAAATTCATTAATATAATTTATAAAAGATTTTAAATATTTAAAATCTTGATCTTTGTTTAAATTAATGTTTAACAAAGAAAAGCAGAGGCCTTCTGAAGGCTTGTTGGAAATAAAAGTTTTTTCATAAGCGCGCTCTGCGCTTAATTTTTCCCAATTAACATCAATATTGTTATGTGTTTTTACCAAGACCTCACCTCTTTTATTTGTTTTTAACTCTTTAATAGGCCCATTGTTGCAAAGAATTCTAAGCTCATTTTCAAGAACCAGCCTGGAAGCGTTTTTATTTAAAGGCCCATATCTGTCTTCAAGCTCTTTTACAACATCAAACAAACCCTTCAAAGTTAAACAAAAAGAAAAAGCGCGGTAATAGAAAAGGCGGTCATCTTCATTTTCAATATATTGAGAGGTAATTCCTGCACTTGAAAACAAATCAACAAAAGTTTTTTTCTTTGGTGTTTCATCAAGCTTTAACTCAACAAAGTTGCTTATTAATTTAGAATACATTTCTAAGCCACAAGAAACAAAACCTTTTCCGCTTTGTTTGTGTCCCAAAATGGACCCTGGGCCTCTTATTTCCAGGTCGTTTTTTGAAATATTATAACCAACCCCCAGGGAGTTGTTTATTTCTATAGACTTTAATCGCTTAATTGCCTTTGAGTTTAAATCAACCTTTTTAGGAACAACCATTAAGGCAAAAGCTTGAACCTCGGACCTTCCAACGCGTCCGCGAATTTGATATAGCTGAGAAAGGCCAAAGTTTTGAGAATTTATAACTATAATAGTGTTGGCTGTCGCGACATCAATACCAGACTCTATTATTGAGGTTGTAAAAAGGACATTAATTTTTTTGTTTGAGAAAGAGTTCATTTTTTCTTTTATTTTTTGTGGATTCATTCTCCCGTGTATGTAGTCAACGTAAGGGTTGAAGTTAAAAAAAAATTTTTTAGAAAAAGATTCAATGTTTTTAGTTGAGTTGTATACAATGTACGTTTGACCTCCTCTTTTTAGCTCAAAATTGACAGTCTTTTCAATTAAGGTTTTATCATAAAAAACAACTTGTGTATCAATGGGCTTTCGAAGACGGGGCGGTGTTGCTAAAACTGAAATTTGATAAATATTATTTAGGCCAAGATATAAGGATCGCGGGATAGGGGTGGCAGAGAGCATTAAAAAATCAGAACCTTTAAATTTTATTTTTAAAGAATCCTTTTGTTTGACCCCAAACCTATGCTCTTCATCAACAACAACCAGCCCTACACTGTTAATTTCAAAATTAAAGTTAATTAGTTTATGCGTGCCAATTAAAACATCAATTTGTTTGTTTGAGAAGGATTTATAGATATGACTAACCTCTGAAGGCTTCTTTAACCTCGAAACCATATCAACATTAACACCAAAAGGGGAAAGACGGTTCTTAAAAGAGGTTTTTAGTTGGTTGGCTAACAGTGTTGTTGGCGCCAAAACAACAGCCTGTTCGCCAGAGGACACAACACAAAAAGCCGCCCTAATTGCAAGCTCTGTTTTTCCAAAACCCACATCGCCACAAATAAGCCTATCCATTATTTTATAAGATAAAAGGTCTTGTTTTATTTGTTTCCATGCAGAGGCTTGATCCGGTGTGTCTGTGTAAAGAAAAGAAGAAACAAAAGAATCAATATAGGCTTCATCTACAGGTCTTTTGTTTTTCTGAATTTTTGACCTTGATATAAAATTATCAACAACATTACCAACAAAGAATTGGGCGTTTTTTTCAGCTAAAGATTTTTTTCTTCTCCATGTTTTGGGCTTGTTAATATCATCAAGCCTTGTATCGCTTCCAGCTTTTGAAAAATAGTGCAAAACACCTATTTTTTTTATGTTTATGTAAATATGGTTTTTGTTGCTGTACTCCAACACCAACACTTCACCCTTTTGAATATCCTTTTGGCTTATACCTCTGTATAAACCAACCCCATAGTTTTCATGACAAACAAAATCCCCTTGATTAATTTTAGACAGGTCAAAGTTTGCTATTGATGTTTTGTTTTTCTTGTTTTTTACTTCAACAGAAACAAGGGCTATTGAGTTTTTGGTAAGAACAGGGGCCGGAAGATCGCTGACGTTCAACACTTGTATGTATTTGTTTCTATTGATTATATAGTCATTAAGGGTGCTTGGGCTCCACTCAAAATCGGCAGACTTGTCAACACTCTTCTCAACAGCCTGTAAGGTGTTGTTTTTATATTCAAACTTTTCATAATCAAGGTTTTTAACTTTGTCTAAAAGAGATATTTTCTTGCTGTTCTTATTTGGGTATATATTTTTTATGTTAGATGTTTCTGTGGAGGTTTGCGTTAAGATGTCAAAGTGGCTGATTGTGGGCTTTTCGTTAAAGAAGCTTATTCTTGTTGGTTTTGTTTTTGTTGGATCAAAAAGATCAACTATTCCACCCCTGATTGTAAACTCACCTCTGTCTTTAACCTTGTCTACCTGTTTATAGTTTTCTTGTTTTAGAAAGTCTATTACGGTTTCATGTGAAACCCTTGAAGTGCTGTATGGTTCTTTTTTGCTCTCAAATCTAGCCTCTAGCTCTGCACCTTTTTCACAAAAAACCACCCCCACCTTAGCGTTTGAAGAGATCATAATTTCCGAAGCATCGTTAATTATTTTAAATTTATTCCTAAAGCCCTCTGGCCCTCTATTTGTCTTTATAAGGCTTTTTTCTTTCAGAATAAAAGCAACGCCTCGGTTCATCCAAAGGTCGGTGCCCTCAACAAGCACTTCAATAATTGTTCCCAGATCTAAAAAAATTATAGTTTTACTTTTTATTTGTGAGGTAAAAGTAGACAAAAAAACACTTGAAACGTTAGAAATTAAACTTATTTTTTTTTTAAATATCTTTTGTATAATTTTATTGGTGTCTTCTATAAAAGGATTTGTGTGTTTCATGTGAAACTATTTTTTTAAAGAAAAGGCGACAAGCATTATGTCGGAGCTTCTTACTCCCGCGATTCTTGATGCCTGGCCAAGCGTTTCCGGCTTAACCAGCATAAGCTTTTCTTTTGATTCTGTGGAAAGGTTTTGTATTGTTAGGTAGTTTATGTTGTTTGGAATTTTTGTGTTTTCAAGTTTGGATAGTTTTTTTATTCTTTCCCTTTCAATATTAACATATCCTTCATACTTAATATCAGTTTCAACGTTAAACAGCGACTCTTTTTGATACGCAGAAGAATGTTTTTTTCCAAGAACATCATGGATGGTGTTATTTGGGTGTTTAATTAGCTTGTTTGATCTATTGCTGATTTTCTGCCCAAGCAAACCCTCTTCGTTAAGACCCCTTCTAACACAGGTGCTCCTGAATTGGGAGTAGAGGTTTGCTTTAAGTGCATGTTTCGCAAGTCTTTTATAAACATTGTCAGGCCTTAGGTATAAACGGTGTTCTGCACTTGAAGTGAACATTCTATAGGGCTCGTTTATATGTTTGGTTATTAGATCATCAATAAGAACTCCAATATAAGACTCTGTTCTGCTTAAAACTAAAGGGCTAGATTTTATTGTACGTGAAGCAGCATTAATTCCGGCAATAAGGCCTTGTGCGGCAGCCTCTTCATATCCTGAGGTGCCATTTATTTGTCCCGCAAGAAAAAGGCCTTTAATGCTTTTGGTCTCAAGGGTTGCTTTAAGTTGTCTTGATGGGATGTAGTCGTATTCTATTGCATATCCAGGCCTGATAAGTTTACAGTTTTCAAGGCCTTTTATTTTTTGTAAAGCAGCAAGTTGAACTTTTTCTGATAGGCTCGTTGAAAACCCATTTATATATATTTGATCGCTATCAAGCCACTCAGGCTCAAGAAACAGTTGATGCCTATCTCTATCTGAAAATCTAGAAATTTTATCTTCAATGCTAGGGCAATATCTTGGGCCTACAGCTGAAATTTTGCCTGAATACATAGCTGAAGACATAATGTTTTCTCGAATTAGATCGTGAGAGCTTGTATTAGTATAGGCAATATAACAGGGAATGTTCTTAGGCTTGTAAGGCCTCTGAGTTTCAATAGAAAAAGGGCTAGGCTCAAAGTCTCCCAAAGACTCTTCGCATAAAGACCAATCAACAGAACCGGACAGGATTCGGGGGGGAGTGCCTGTTTTTAAGCGGCCAGATTCAAAGCCATGATTTTCAAGACACTCTGTTAGCCCTTTTGCTGGCTTTTCACCAAACCTTCCAGCTGGAAAGGATTTAGAGCCGATATGTATTTTACCTCTTAAAAAAGTACCCGATGTAATTATTAAGGAGGAACACGGAACCGACTCTCCAGAAGAAAGAATAGCGGTGAGAATTTTTCCAGATTTTGTTTTAAAAGAAGTAACCTCACCAGCGATTAAATCAATGTTTTTATTAGATTTAACAGCATTCAAAACAAAAGAGGAATAGGTCGTTTTGTCAACCTGAGCCCTGGGGCTCCAAACCGCCCTTCCTTTAGACTTGTTTAGTGTTTTGTGCTGCAGGGTATTAAGGTCAGCAGCCCTTCCCATAATTCCTCCAAGTGCATCAATTTCTCTCACTAGATGTCCTTTTGCAAGACCTCCAATAGCCGGATTACAAGACATGCGAGCGATAGCATCTATATCAATTGATATAAGCTTAACCTTTATACCCATTTTGGAAATAATTAGCGCAGCTTCAACACCAGCATGTCCACCGCCAGCAATAACAATAGGCCCCACTATTTACCTACACAAAAGTCATTAAATATATTTGAAATAACTTCTTCAGAATATATTTTTCCAGAAAGCTCTTCTAGTTGATTGATTGCCGATCGCGATAAAGAGGCTATTATGTCCATTTGAACGTTGGACTTTAACTCACTTTTTATATGTTTTAAATCTTTTAATACAAAGGAAACAACTTGTACTTGTCTTGCGCTTGTAAGAATTAAACTTTGCTTTGGAATATTACCTTGAAGCGCTGCAAGATCTGTTGATAACCTTGTTAATAAACTGTCAACACCGCTCCCTGTTAAAGCTGAAGTGTGTATTGAATCATTGTCATCCAAGGCGCTCTTAAGATCAGATTTGTTTGTAACAAGAATTGAAGGAGTTTGAGGCTTTATAAAAGAAGGTCGAGTTGGTTTTTTGTCATCTACCACAACTATAAGATCAGCGCATTCTATCTGCTCTAATGTTTTGTTTACCCCCTGCAAGTCTAAAGGGTTTTTTGTTTGAAAATATCCAGCAGTATCAATTAAACATACCTCTGTATGGTTTATTTCAAGGTATTGCTCGTTGTAGTCTCTAGTTGTGCCCGCAACATCAGAAACAATAGAGCGTTCCTTGTCTAAGATGTAATTAAAAAGTTGAGATTTCCCTACATTTGGCCTTCCAAAGAGAACAACGCGCAATCCTCCCTTAGTTTTTTGAACTAGGCTTGTATTTTTTTCTACCTCTACCAACAAATGAATATTTTCATCAATTATTTTTATAACTTGATTGATTGATGTCTCATTGATTTCATTATCATTAAAATCTAATTCATGTTCGATAATCATAAGAAGGTTAATTAGTGATTTTTTTATATATCCTATTTTGTTTGAAAGCCGACCGCTTATGTTTTTAAGCGAAGATTCTATTTCAAGTGGCGAGTTAGACTTAATTAGTTCATTAATTGACTCTGCCTGAACAAGATCAATTTTTTTATTTATAAAAGACCTGAAAGAAAACTCGCCTTTTTTGGCCAGCCTCGCATTAAAATTTATTAAGGCCTGTAATATTTTCCTTGCAATGGAGGGACTGCCGTGGCAAGTAATCTCTAACATGTCTTCGCCCGTAAAACTATAGGGGCCCTTAAAGTAAACAACTAAACAGCTGTCTATAATTTGATTTGTATTTGGGCAGTAAACATCAACCAGTGTTGAATATCTTGGAACAAGCCTTTTTCTTTTAGTGATTTTAAAAATTAAATCTGCAAGATTTTGTCCACTAACTCTAATTAAGGCTAGAGCTGATCTGCCTTGAGGTGTTGCCTGTGCAATAATTATATCTTGTTTGATAGCAAACATTGTTCATTTTATTTTTTTGAAAAAGAATTTTGTTTTATTTTTTTCTGTTGAAAGTAATTTAGAAAATTGTATGTTGTGTAGTAAAGGTTTAAGCCTGATGGAAAAGTGTTAAACAAAACAATAAAAAATATATTCATAATATACATCATAGGTTTTTGTGCGGGGTCCATTGTAGCTGAAGAAATTTTCATGGTCATAATTAAAGAGGCCCCCATTACAAGAGGAAGAATTGCAACCCCATCTCCATACAGAGGAATATAAAAAGGCAGATTAAACACAACATCTGGTTGTGATAAATCAGAAATCCAAAGAAAAAAAGGCTCATTTCTAAATTCTATAGTATACCTAAAAACCTGAAACAGAGAAATCAAAACGGGCATTTGAATTAGCATAGGAAGGCAACCTCCTAAAGGGTTTGCTCCGTGCTTTTGATACAAAGCCATTGTTTCTTTTTGCATTCTTGCAGAGTCTTTTTTATATTTTTCTTGCAACTTTTTAATTTCAGGCTGCAATAATTGCATCTTTTGGGTAGACTGAAAACTTTTTTTTGTAAGCGGGCCAGTAATTAAGCGCATTAAACATGCAAACAAAATCAAAACTAAACCATAGTTCAAACCAAAAAGATGATGTATTTTTTTAACAAAATAAAGAATTGCCATTCCAATATATTTCATTGGCCCCCAACCAAAGTCCATTGCTGTACTTAGAGAGGCATTAGATTTGTTAACCTGGTCTATTTCAAGGGGCCCTATATACATACTAGTTTGTATGTTCGAAGGGTTTTTGTAGCCCAGGCCAAAATTAAACATAGGAGTAAAAGATCTATTGGCATAATCAACATTTTCACCACTATAAACAATATAGTCAGCATGAGACCGGCTAATTAAGGATGTAATAAAATATTTATTTCTTAGGGCCACCCAATCAATTGGATATTTTTCTTGTACAACCACCCTAGAGAGCTTCTCATTTTCATTGATAGCTGATGTGTAGTCTCTATCGCCACTTTGAGAATAATATACTAGAGTATTAGGGTTGTCATCGTATTCCTTTTTTTCGACAGGGCTAAGACCGCCCATCCAGGCAACCTCTGCTGACTCTAAACCCTCAAGCTCATAGTTATGGTTAATCAAATAGTTTTTACCATAAAAAGCAGTTGTTTTTATGATGGCCTGCCCTGTTTCCAAGGCATACCGGAACACTACGGAGGCGGAGTCATTTAACTCTAGATTGATTGTAATTTTTTGATTGCTATCATTTTGAGACTGGCGGCCATTAATGCTAACACTTTGAAGCTGAAAAGCCTTGTTGAAATAAAGGTTATTCTCAGGGTCATATATGCAGGGCTTGCAGCTTAGATTGTCATCATTGTTTAAAATTAATTGAACAGGTGTTTCTTCGTTGTATTCACCGCTGTCCTCAATTTGACCTAAGTATTTCATTTGACCTAAACCATCTTGTTCTAGAATAGAAAATAGCTCCAAACTACCCCCAGATGAATTTGATAAAAGGGCTCTATACAAAGGCGTTATGATTTCAAGGCTCTGATCAGAAATCGCGCTAATTTGAGATTTTGTTGTTTTGTTCTCTAGGGCCGCCGGCTCTTTAAGCGGAAAACTTTTTTTGTTTAAATCTTCAGAGGGAAGGGTCAACGCCTGATCTGCCAGCTCATCATCATAAGAATTATTATAACCAATTAGCTCATAATAGAGAGGATTTAATAAAATTATTAAAAAAACTAATAAACCCGCAACCAAATATCTTTTACTTTCAGACACGAGAAGATTCCCCAAGAAAAGAATTAATTGATTTTTTTATTTCAGAATAATCGATATTTTTGTCCTTTGGTATAATAACTACCTGCAACTTCATGCCCTGTTTGATTTTTTCATAAAAGATCTCCCGACAACGCCTTTTAAATTTGTTTCGTTGAATGGCATTTCCATATTTTCTAGAAACAACAAACCCGATTTGAGGGGAAGTACTTTCTATATATTTAAAAAGCAAATCACCAGTTTTAAGCGATTGGCCCTTTGCAAAAATATTTTTAAAATCTTTTGATGAAATAGAAAATTTCAATTAGGCAGATATAACTTTTCTTCCTTTTCTTCTTCGTCTAGCAAGAAGGGCGCGACCATTTTTAGTCGACATTCTTTTTTTAAAGCCATGCTTGTTTTTTCGCTTTCTATTCGTATACTTTATTGTCACCTTCATAATACAATTCCAAATTTAAGGAATGTAATATACGTTTTTTTCAAAAGACTATAAAAGGGTTTATTTTTCAGGCCAACGGCACAGTACAGTTGTATCTATTCCACCACGTGCTTTGAATATTCCCTCTACTTCAATAACTTTTGGTTGAGCGGCCTTAACAAAATCATCTAAAATTTTATTAGTTACGTTTTCATGAAAGATACCAATGGTTCTGTATTTTACAATATATAGTTTTAAAGATTTAAGCTCTACAATCCAATTATTAGGAATATATTTAATTTTTATTGTTGCAAAATCTGGCAATGAGGTCCTTGGGCAGATACAATTAAACTCTGGAATGTTAATTTTAACCTCATAATCTCTTTGCCCGTATTGGTTGTCAACAATTTCTAAATCTGAAAATAAAGGTTTATCCACGATCTATTCCCTTAAGCTGTTAACGCGGCCCACTATGTCCTCAGCGGTTACAGACAGCAGGTTGTCAACACCAAACCCTTCTATGGCACATGAAGCAACAGCTGATCCGTAATCAATGGCATCAATTAAGGTAGAATTAGAATGGGCCATATATCCTAAAACACCGCCAGCAAAACAATCTCCAGCCCCTGTGGGGTCTATCACAGTTTTTACTGGGTGTGGCGACATTTTTGTAATTTTCCCACTTTCAAACACAGCGCACCCACGCTCACCCAATTTAATAACAATATTGTTTGGCCCTAGCATGGAGATGTGTTTAAAACAATCAATTAGGCTGGTAGATTTGCTCATCATAAAAGCCTCCTCTTCATTTAAAAAAAATAAATCTATATAAGATAAAACACCATGCAAATCATCTAAATTGTTATCAATCCAAAGATTCATAGTATCACAGGCTATTAACTTTTTTTTATTACTAATATTGATGATTTGTTTTTGAAGGGAAGGATGTATATTGGCAAGAAATAGAATATCATTTTCTTCTTCTCCTATGATTTGAGAGGGGTTAAAGCTTTCAAACACACCCAAATTAGTTGAAAGCGTTTCTCTGTGGCTGAAGTCTGAATTATATTTACATGACCACTTAAAAGTTGTTCCTTTGGCCCTCTCAAGATTGTCAATATTAATATTATTGTTTTTAAATATATTTATACCTTTTTCAGGGAAGTCTTCACCTACAATGCCCACCACCTTAACAGAAGCAAACAAACTTGCGGCTATAGAAAAATATGTTGCAGAGCCCCCAACAATAGACTGAACGCTATTGTTGTGAGTTTCTATGCTATCCAGCGCAACTGATCCAACAGTAATTATAGAAGACATAATATTAATTTCATTGAAGATTATAGTTTTTATTTAAGAAACACACATGGATAATTTATTAATATTTAAGCTTTAAAAAATCAATAATATACATCTATTGCTTCAATTTCTACTGGACCAGAAAGCCAAACGTTGCTCCAATCTGCATTAAACTTGCAAAAAAGCACACCACCAAGAACTTTAATCGTGCAAGGGCTTTCTATTAAATCATTTTGATGGGCATCATAGCAGGCCGCAACGGCACCAGAGGCACAGGACAACACAACATCTTCTATACCTTTTTCATATGTCATTATTTCTATAATATTTTTTTCTATTATCTTGTAAAAATTAACATTTACACCTTCCGGAAAGTGAACTTTAGAATGTCTGATTTTTCTCCCTATATTTAAAACATTTTTATGAAGAAGGGTGCTACTTTCAGTTACAAAGTGTTTAGCACCAGAATTAATAAAATTACCCTTACATCCAAAAGCAAATATGTTTTTTTGAACAAAAACAGGTTTGTGCATAGAAACGCTTATATTGTTTAAATCCTCTATGTTGACTTTGTGTATTCCATCGCCAGCTGATAAAACGAATTTATTATCAACCAGTTTTTTTTTATTTAATATTGCAGCAACGCACCTTAATCCATTTATACAAAGAGATTCCCAGCTACCATCACAATTATAATAGTCTAGATGATATAGCTGGTTTTGAAAGGTGACAACAATAAAACCATCATATCTATTACTAGATTTATAATTACAGATTTGTTGTATATAGGTTTTAGAAAAAGCATCAGAAGACCCCCTTTCAAGAACAATTATAAAACTATTTCCTGTTCCGTTGGCTTTTGAGTATTTTATTATATTATTCAAATTAACAAATCAGGGTAATTTACTTGTATTAAGATGGCCGTCATTTATAATAAGACACTTGAAATTCTTAAAAAACATTATTTTAATTTATTGTTTTGTGTTTTAATATCACAAATTTCAGCCTTCCTTTTATTAAATATAGGACAAGGTTTTTCACAAAACAACATTAGATCAGTTGTTTTTTATATAGTTGTATTTTTATTACAAGCGGGCATATCGTTAGGAATAATTAAATGTTGTCTGCAGATAATTGATAAAGATAGCTTCGAACCATCACAAATTTATAAGCAGTTTGATTTTTTATTATCTTATCTGTTTTCAATAGCTATAATTGCTGTTTTTGGAGCGTTAGTTTTCTTTCCAACTATTATGTTAATCTATAATAAAAACATTTTAAACCTATCATTAGGCAGCTTACAGAACACAATAGATTCGATTGAGAAAATTGCCACCTCATTGAGTGTAATAGATACTTTATTTTTGTCAGTTTCAAGCTTGATGTTTCTTTATATATCACTTAGGTTTTTCTTTGTTCCTTATTTTATTGTTGATCGAGCGTCACCAGCCAACAATGTAGAAGCATTATCTTTATCATATCAACTCACAAAAGGAAAAACCTTACAGCTTGTTCCTATGTTTTTGATTTTGATAGTTTTAGGATACCTGCCTAATATAGTAACGTTTTTTTTTCTACCACTAACGATCCTGCTGCCTTGCCTTTATTTTAGAAACCTAAACAAACTTTAGCGTAGCTTTTGAATGGCCTCATATGTTTTGCCTAGAAGGCCCTCAATTGTTTCGTCTTTTTTAATTGGTATTGGATTGCCAATTTTTACAACCACTTTTCCAGGTCTAAGTTTATATGATAGCTTAGCTTTATATTCAAAAGCCCCATTAATGCCAATTGGAAGAATAGATTTTTGAGAGTGCACAGCAAGGTGAAAACCGCCCTTTTTAAAAGGGCGTAAAGATCCATTTTTAGATCTTGACCCCTCAGGCAACAAGCCTAAATGAAAACCCTCATTTAAATATTTCTCAGCTTTTTTGAGGCTTCGAATTGCTGTTTTAATGTTTTTTCTATCAATCGGAATAATATTGTACCGTCTTAGAATTTGTGAAAAAACAGGAATGTGAAAGTTTTCTTTGGCTGTAACTCCGGTATACTTGCCTTCTACAATTGCCGGAAATATAAAAGCATCAATAAAAGAGGAATGGTTAAACATTATAATATATGGTCCTCCTGAAGGAAAAGAGCCTTCAACACACAAACGAACCCCCAAAACCTTTAATACAGTCCTCCCAACAATTGATGAGAGAGGATATATCCAATCTTTTTTTACAAAAGAAAGAACAAACATTGGAATGCTAAAAAAAACAAACACAAGGCCACCAGCTATCAGTCGTATGTAATTAAAAAAAATCATAAAGAAACATTATCCATTAAATTAAAAACTTTGTGGGTAGCCTTTGGAAAGCTTTTAGTTTTCACCTCATTCATATTCATCCAACCCCAGGCAACAGGCCCAACAAGGGCAACCTTTCCGCCATTATAAGAACAAATATAAGGATAAATTTTAACCTTAAAATGAGAATACTCATGCCTAATCTCAGGAAGTTTTTTTTTAATATCTATAGTAATGTTAAGCTCTTCTCTAATTTCTCTTATCAGTGCATTTTCTCGGGTTTCTCCCTTTTTAATCTTTCCACCAGGAAGCTCCCAAAGACCCCCAAGAAGGCCCTCATTCTTTCGCTGAGTAATAATAAAATTATCTTTTTTATAAATTATACCAACAACCACATTATAGTTAGGTTTGTTTTTTTTAATTGATTTTTGAGGGTATTTATCCGTTTGTAAGTGTTTGTGGGCCAAACATTCAATAGAAATAGGACAAAGGCTACAAGCTGGAATTGGTCTGCAAATGGTTCTACCTAAATCCATCACAGCTTGATTAAAAGAAGCAAAATCAATTATTGCCCTTTGAGAAAGATTCTTTTTAATTTGTTTTGTAAGTTTTGATTTAGAGCCCTTGATTTTAAAAACCCTACTAAACACTCTAATGAAATTTCCATCAACGGCAAAGAAGGGGAGGTTGTGTCCAATGCCAAGTATTGCTGAGGCTGTATAGTCGCCTATTCCTGGAACCTTAATAAGCTCAACATATGTATCAGGAATTTTTCCATTATGCTTCTTGATAATTAATTTACTTGCTTTATGTATATAATGAGCCCTTCTATAGTAACCAAGACCTTCCCAGGACTTTAAAACTTCATCTATAGTTGCATTAGCCAGACTTGTAATATCAGGAAATTTTTTGAACCAGCTATTAAAGTATGGAATAACCGTCTTAACCTGGCTCTGTTGAAGCATTATTTCAGAAATCCACGTTCTATACAAATTAGGGTTCAAGTCCCTCCAGGGAAGAGATATTTTTTGTTTAACGTACCAATCGATCAGCATTTTGGAGAGACTATTTTTTATCATTTGTTAATTTGTAAAGCTCCCAACTAATACTTTCAATTTTTTGAGTAAAGGAAGAAGAAGTAGAAAGCTGCATTGAGTCTAATATTTTCGACATTGAAAGATCAAAATCATTCAAGACTAGACTGACAATTTCCTCAGCTTTTGTTGTGATAAAAACTTTATAGACCCTGTTATCATTAACACATTTACTTCTTGTCGTAAGTTTTTTTTCTTCCATTTTTTTTAGGTTTCTGCTAAGGGTGCTGATGTCAACACCGAGACGATTTGAAAGTTCAGAAATAGAAATTCCATCAAGAGTAGGAATGTTATGTAGCAAAACAACCTGTTGATGCGTTAGGTCATATTTTTCGCTAAACCGTGCTAGTAGTTTTTTGGAAAACAGTGCAATTTGAATAAAACTTTCTGATAGAGACATGGTTGTATTATACAATTAAAAATCATTTTTGCATATAAATATTTGTTTTTTACTTTGTGAGTTAAAATCTCCACCATCATAATCACCAATAATTTTTTCAATAATAAAAGGAGAATTATCAATCATATTTATCACTGTTTCTGGGTGCCAGGCTTTCATATTAAACTTTATTTTATTTATTAGTGTGTTTGATTGATAATAATACCACCTAACGTTAATTATGTGATTAATGTGGTTATAGCTAATAGATTCTTTTATTTGGATGCTTTTATATGTTGAAGGGCAGGTATATTCCATTAAGTCTAATTTTAATGATTGAGATCTGTATAGAGCAAGTGGATCCGGAACAAATAGCTCAAAAACAAATCTTCCTTTAATATCTAGATGTTTTGAAATATTAATAAGCATCTTGGCAAACGATTTTTTACTCAAACAGTGATTAAAGGTGTTAAATGCCGATAAAATAAAATCAAATCTCTTTTTTAGATTAAAGGATTCAAAGTTTTCATTATAAACATTTGCCTTCATTCCCAAAGAATTGATTTTTTTTATAAAGTAACTATTAAAAATCACCGACAATTCAACTCCAGAATATATAAAGCCATCCATTAAAAGAGAAATGCCGACCCTTCCAGTGCCTGATCCTATTTCTAAAACATTTTTTACTTTATAGGAATGAGCCAAAAATTTCCACAGCTCTAAATCATTCTTTTTCCACCAATATTGCGCATCATAAAGAGCCGGGTTTTGGTAGGGGTCAGTGAATTTCAAAAATCAGCTTAAAACAAGCATTTCTTTAGTAGATTTATTAAGAGGGATACAGCCATCTTTTTTTATTAAACAATCATCTTCAATTCTTACTCCACCCCAGTTTGCTATATAGATACCAGGTTCAATGGTAATTATATAATTCTCAAGTAATTTTTTTTCATTAAACTGGCTTATTCGAGGGTATGTATGAATTTCAAGGCCAAGGCCGTGGCCCGTGGAATGAATAAAGTTGTCTCCGTAGCCGTTCTCTTTAATAACCTGCCTACAGACAGCATCTAACTCTTTTCCTGTCACGCCTGCTTTGGCAGCAGCAATGCCGGCCAACTGTGAGTCTAAAACAATTTGATATATTTCTTTATGTTTTTCTGTTGCATTGCCAATAACGACGGTTCTAGTCATATCTGCATGATAACCATTGTATAAGGCACCAAAGTCCATTACTACAAAATCTTCATTTTCAAATTTTTTCTTTGAAGGGCGAGCATGCGGAAGCGCTGCATATAGACCGCTTGCAATTATGGGATCATATGCATCGCCATCTGCGCCATGTTTTTTAAATAAAAAAGAAATTTTAGCAGAAATTTCTTTTTCAACAGCCCCAACCTTTAAATCTGGAATTATATCTAGAAAAACCTGATCAGTAATTTCTACTGCAGTTTTTAAAGCAGCAATTTCTTGTTTATCTTTAATGGCAGCAAGATGTTCAATAATCATTTCTGTTTTTATAAGTTTAAGGGATGAAAAAGTATTTTTTATGGCTTCATATTGTGAATAGCTAACATGCTGACCTTCGAAAGCTAAAGAATGAATTTTATGTAGAAACCCTCCCTTTTTAATAGTATTTAAATGACCCTCATTGGTAATAATAATTTCAAATTCTTTCACCTGGTTTTTTGATTGTTCAATATAGCGTCCATCAGTTATAAAAAACTGTTTATCAGGAAGCACTAACACAGATCCCGCAGAACCAGTGAAGCCAGTTAAGTAGCGAATGTTTGTTAGGTTTGTGATGTACATAGCATCCAAATTATTGTCATTTAAATTTTGATGCAGTTTAGATAGTCTATTTAGATATATTTTTCTCATTTTCTTTTTTAATAATTTTATTAATTTTAATAATATATTTTTCTGCTTTAGTTTTTTTTGTATCATCCTGAGCAAGAACGCTTAACCCTTTCAATGCATCATGATAGTGTTTTTGTGTAATTAATATATCAATCATACTGAAAGTCTGAAACTTCGATTGAATTGTAAATTGGTTTTTATTAGAAACAGTTGACTTTGTAGATATTTTTAAAGGCTTCTTATTTCTTTTTTTTATTTTTGTGGTTTTTCCTTCTATATTTTGTTGCATCCAATTAGCAGCAAAAGGGTTATTGGGACAAATTTTTAATATTGTTGTTATAGTTGATAAAAGAGCTTTATTTGATCGGTTTAATTTTTTTTGAATTTTAAACAAGACTAATAAAGATTTTAAATTCACCGGATCCGCCTTAAGGAGCCTCTGAATTAGACGCTCTCCCTTATATAGATCATTTGATTTATAGAAGATTTTTGCTAATACAAACATCCCTTGAACATTATCAGTGTTTTTGCTAAGACCAATTTCACATACTTTTTTAGATCGAGAGTAATCATCTATATTATAGTAATGTTCTGCAAGCAATGGAAAAACAGGAGAAGCAAAGTCATTTGCAAAAAGATTTTCTAGTTTTCTAATCTGTTTAGCTGTCAATTTATTTTCTATTTTCATTGTACCATGAATTAATGTAATTAACAGTTTCAGAAATTGGTGTTCCAGGCCCAAAGAGCTTCCCCACTCCAATCTTGTATAGTTTTATCATATCTTGCTCAGGGATAATGCCGCCGCCAGTTAACAATATATTGTCAGCCCCCTTTTTATCAAGTAGCGTTTTTATCTTAGTAAAAATTGCCATATGTGCACCACTTAAAACAGAAAGGGCAACGACATCTGCATCTTCTTGTATTGCGGCATTTACAATCATTTCAGGCGTTTGTCTCAGACCAAGGTAAATAACCTCCATGCCATCATCCCTAAAAGCTCTAGCTAAAATTTTTATTCCACGATCATGGCCATCTAGGCCAGGCTTGGCCATGATAACCCTGATTTTATTTGTCATGTTCATTTGTTTCAAAATAAAATGTTGATGGGCCGGTATTTATTAATGATATATCCATGTCCTCACCAAACTCTCCACTTTCAACTATAAAATTATTTGTTTTAAACATATTAATAAAAAAATTATATAATTTTTTTGCTACGGTTGGATCTGCGGCCCTTTCAAAGCTTGGTCTCCTACCATTGTCTGTATTGCCACACAAAGTAAACTGACTAACTATCATTATAGATCCATTTACATCTTTAATAGATAGATTCATCTTTTTTTGATTATCAGCAAATATTCTAAAGTTACTTATTTTATTATATAATATATTGACATCTTTTTCACTATCATTTTTTGTAATGCATAAAAATATAAGTAATCCTAAACTACTAGTTTGACTTTTAATAACATTATTTATAGAAACAGAAGAAGAGGCAACTCTTTGTATTAGAGCAATCATTAGGAAATCCACACATTATTTTTTCCAAGCACATTTCTCAAAGAAGCAATCAAATGATGGCTAGATTCCACCTTTATACTATTTGCTAGAATTTTTCTTTTTAGGCCATTATTTGCGGCAAGATGAAAAACCAACCTGCAATTACCAGCATTTTTTTGGCAAAGACTTTTAATTTTATCAATTTCATTTTTATTATCCATCCCAAAACTCAGCATTATGTTTACTGTTTTACTTAAAGTTTTCCTAATATCTTGTAAAGAGTGTATAGCCGTTGCAACCATTCTATTGTTTTCTTTATCATCGCCATAGCTAGAAGGCTTGCCAACAAAAAACAACTTTTCATCCTCTACAAGCTGATGGCTATGTTTTTCATATAGTTCATAAAAAACATACACTTCACAAGACCCAATTAACAGATTAAGATTAATAATAGCCCATTTTCTGTTTTTTTTGTCATATCTAACCGTAACATCTTGGATAATTCCTCCACACCGCATTTCTTTGTTTGATTGTTTTTCTTCGTTAACTCCAAGGTTAGAAAAATCCTTTAAATCGTTTTCATACTTTTTGAGCGGATTCGACATAAGATAAAAGCCTAGTGCTTCTTTTTCACGCCTAGCAACTTCTGAATTATTCCATTCTTCAACCCTGGGAAAAGAAATTTTTTGTATATTTTGTTCATTTCCAAATAGAGATTCCTGATTAAGCTTCTTGTCTTGATTTTTCTTTTGATTGATTTTAATAATAACATCAATATGTTCAAACTTTTCTGCCCTGTTTCCCTCTAAAACATCTAGTGCTCCCGATTGAATTAAACTTTCCAAAACTTTTTTATTTAGAGCAGTGCTATCAACTGAACATAAATCTTCAATATGATTAAAGTTACCATGATTTTTTCTATGCAAAGCAATGCTTTCGGCGGCCTTGGTTCCAATGTTTTTTATCGCGGCCAATCCATATAGAATTTTACCGGACCTTGTTGTACTAAATTCTGCTAATGAGGAATTAATATCAGGAGGAAGAACAGTCATATCCATTTCATTGGCAGCACTCAACAGGGTTGCGATTCTATCTGTGTCATTCATTTCTGTTGACATGTTTGCAGACATAAACTCAGCTGGAAAATTAACTTTCAACCAAGCCGTTTGATAGGCAATCATGGCATATGCAGTTGAATGGCTTTTATTAAAACCATACTGGGCAAACTTTTCTAATAAAGAAAAAATTTCAGAGGCTATTTTTTTATCTATTTTTTGCTTGTAAGCGCCCTGGACAAAATCAATTTTAAAGGTCGCCATTAAATTTTTCTTTTTCTTGCCCATAGCTCTTCTCATTTCATCAGATTGAGATAAGCTTAAGCCACCTATTTTTGCGCCAATTTCCATTACCTGTTCTTGATAAACAATTATACCATAAGTTTCTTTTAGTATAGGTTCAAGGCTTTTATGTATGTATTGAATTTTTTCTTTTCCATGTTTTCTGTTAATAAACTTAGGAATATTGCTCATTGGCCCTGGCCTGTAGAGTGCATTCATAGCGACTAGCTCTTCAAAGGTTGAAGGTTTTAATTGTTTTAAATACTCCTTCATGCCTGCAGATTCAAATTGAAATATCCCTGTAGTTAGACCTTCAGCAAAGAGATTCATAACAGTTTCTTCATTCAAAACTAAATTATCAACATCAACTAACTCATTATGGTTTGTTTTTATCATGTTTACAGTTTTATCAATCACCGTTAAGTTTCTTAATCCCAGAAAATCCATTTTTAATATCCCTAAATCCTCCAAACCCTTCATATCAACTTGTGTTGCCACATCACCGGTAGAAGGATTTTTAAATAGAGGTACATAATTTGTAAGGGGACCTGGAGTTACAACAATTCCAGCTGCATGGGTAGAGGCATGCCTGTGTAAGCCTTCTAAGGTTTTAGAGTGTTCAATCAAATTCTTATGAGATTCGCTAATTTCAGAAACTTTGCCAAATTCTGGATTCATTTTCATGGCCTTGTCAAGCGTCATTTTCAAATCATTTGGAATCATTTTTGCTATTTTATCAGTTTCAGCATAGCTTATTCCAAGCACCCTTCCAACATCTCTGATTACTGATTTTGCTTTCATCGTTCCAAAAGTAATTATTTGCGCAACGGAATCATGGCCATATTTATTTTTTATATAATCGATTACTTTGTCTCGACCTTGAATACAAAAATCAATGTCTATATCTGGCATTGTAACCCTATCTGGGTTTAGAAATCGTTCAAAAATTAAGTTGTATTTTAAAGGATCTATATTGGTGATTCCTGTGGAGTAGGCTACTAAAGATCCAACAGCACTCCCCCTTCCGGGCCCAACAGGTATTGCACTGTTCTTGGCATATTGAACAAAGTCTTGAGTAATTAAAAAATATCCAGCAAAACCCATTTTTTTAATTACACCAAGTTCATAGT
>MDTB01061062.1_pt1 | contig 57406 bp, 61 predicted proteins | sample 811161 | NCBI WGS metagenome assembly MDTB01 (sample SAMN05326650, study PRJNA326480) | marine metagenome | isolation source: seawater | place: Mediterranean Sea | collected 2009 | reverse complement strand
TAGGGCGCTTAGCTCAGTCTGGCAGAGCGCTTCCCTTACAAGGAAGAAGTCACAGGTTCAAATCCTGTAGCGCCCACAAGGGTTTTTCAGAAATCAACCCACTAAAAAACTAATCTGACGCACATTTGACGCCCAAACTGTAGAAAAACACTGTTGATTTATGGAATAATGAATAGATGAAAAAATTACTAGCAAGTATTTTGCCAGGATCCGTTTATAAACTTCTTTTAACACTAAAACATCTCTACACAAACTATGGAACATATTCTAGATTTGCCACCTTAGATAGAAAAATTGATAAAAATGTAGAGCTTGGAGACGAAGAGTACTATCAATTCAAACCATTCTTAAATAAAATTCCTATAAATAATAAAACTTACATTGATATTGGAGCTGGAAATGGAGTAAATGGCTCATGTACTCTGCAATTAGCTAAAGATCCTGATTGGAAAGGGATTTTATTTGAATATGGTTCCATAACAAATTTATCATTTTTGTATAGAGAATTTAAAAATATTGAGATTGGAAAAGTAAAAATTACTCCTCATAATATTGTCAAACTTATTGAAAGTTTTACTGACATAAAAAATCCTGGATTTCTTAATCTAGATATCGACTCCTTTGATTATGAAGTTATGAAAAATATACTTGAGGAAGGAATTCATCCTTATATTGTTTCTATTGAAATTAATGAAAAAATACCACCACCTATTGAGTTTTATGTAAAATATAATGAAAAATTACAGTATCCAATTGGACACTTTTATGGTTGCTCCATTGAATCAACTGTGAAATTATTTAAAGAACATAATTATTTTTTAAATCATATTTATAGAAATAATGCATTTTTTCTTAATAAAAGTTTATTTCTTGAAAGTGATAATTTATCCGTGGAAGAAAAATACAATAATGGATATGTAAATTTGCCAAATAGAAAAAATTTGTTTCATTACAACAAAGAATGGGATTCTTTGATTGATCTAAATATTGAAGATTCTAAAAAATTTATCACAAGTTATTTTCAAGAGCTTGATGGTGAGTATTACCTAAAGTAATTAAATTATTTTTTTAACCTATCAGAAAATAATAAAAATAATGAAGATCCAATTAAATACAATAAAACATAAAACCTTGAATATCCATAAACTCTTAAAACAAGATAGACCGAAGAAAGTGAGAGTAAATTAATTAATATATAAAAACTAAATCTTAGGTAATAGAGTAAGTATATTTCAATAAAAGGTTGGAAAATCTTGATCAAAAAAAGAGTAATCAGTGAAACGGATAAACTTATCAAAATAAAAGTTATAAATATTTCACTTTCAGTCAAATCGATTATTGGTCGTAGGTCGACTAATAGTTGTTGAGAGTTTATATTCTTGCTCATGTTGATAACAAGTAAATTAAGTACACCCAAAACAGAAACTCTAAATATAAAGAACAACATATTAAAAATATAATACTTTTTATAATCCATATTCAAATATAAAACAAAAAATCATAATTCTTTAATATAATTAAAAATAACAATTATGAAAACGCTGTCAGTTATAGTCCCCTTCTTCAATGAAGAGAACACATTGAAAAAGTCTGTAGATAAATTAATAAAAACAAAGGTAGCTGATGAAATAATACTAGTTGATGATTGCTCAGAAGATAGTTCTTACTCTATAGGTCAAAAAATTGAACATGAAAATGGTAATGTAAAACTATTAAAGACTACAAAAAACCTTGGAAAAGGTGGAGCAATAAATTATTCGCTTAAAAAAGTTAGTTCCGATCTTATTGCAATTCATGATGCTGATTTGGAATATAATCCAAAAGATTTAGTTACAATGAAAAAAAAAGCTAATGAAAATCCTAATAGCATTATTGTTGGTTCAAGATTTTTGGGTAGAAAAAAAAGACAGATTGTATACAAAAGGGCTTTATTTGCAAATAAAATACTTTCGTTTTTGTTCTCAATAGTAAACAAAATAAAAATAAGTGATGTAGCCACTTGCTACAAGATGATTCCAGCTGACATCTTGCTTTCAATTGATTTAATTGAAAACGGATTTAGTTTTGAGACAGAAGTTTTGTCAAAGTCAATATTCTTTTCCAAAAATATAATCGAGGTTCCCATTGAGTATTATGGAAGATCTTATGAAGAGGGGAAAAAAATAAAACTCTTGGATGGTATCGATTTTGCTTTTTCTATAATTAAATATAAATTTAAATGAAAAAATTTCTTTTAAGCGAAAAATACATTTCTTTACTCTTAATTGTATTAACAATTTATGTGCTTGTATTTAATATTATAAAATATGATCCTTTAAATGGTTATGATGCTGAGGCACACCATTCATATGTAGATTTTATCTCAATGTATTTACCTGATAAACTAAACCTTCCATCTGAAAATGACACGAGGGAATTTTTTAACCCTCCACTGCCATATATTTTTCCATCAATTATTCAAATAATTTGTAGAAATGTTCTGAATTCAAATGATATTATGAGGAGCTGCCAACCGATTTATGGTTTATACACTCAAATTTTTCAAGGATTACTATATCTCGCCTCAATTTTTTTCTATTCGAAAATTTTCAAAGAGATTAGAAATGATAAAAAATATTTAGATTTTTCTTTATTGATTTTTATATCATTGTTAACCGTAAACTATAAGACTTTTGCAATGATACGAGGTGAGCCTTATATCATTTTTTTTAATAGCGTAATTTTGTATAGGTTTTATAAATTATGTTCAGATTCATTCAAATACTCGAAAAAAGATATTTTGATATTTGGTTTAATGATTGGATTTTTGGCACTTAGTAGACAATGGGCATTTTTATTGTTTCCAGCTTATTTTTTATTAACTTTTTTTATTGAAAACAGAGAAGAAAAGCTAAATTATTTTAAATTTTTAATTTATTCATTCTTTATTGGTTTTTGTATATCTTCATGGTTTTACTTCGGATTATTCATTGAATACGGATCATTTACGGCCTTCAATAAAGAGCCTTTTACGTTTGATTTTAAAAACCAGCCACTTTCATTTTATATTCCATTTGGAAATGAGATATTATATGTGTTTTCAAAGCCAATAAGACCCTATTTTTCAAATCAATTTCTTCCAATCCTTTATTCTGATCTGTGGGGTGATTATTGGGGATACTTTAAATTTACTAGTAAAAATCTTTCACTTGGTAAAAATCAACTACTAGTCGGCGATTATCTCGCAAGAGTTAACATAGTCTCAATTATTCCATCCATTATCATGCTTCTTGGTATTTCATTTGGATTTAAAACTATCAAAAAAATTAATAAAAACAAAAATGATTTATTTTTTACATATATATTTTTAGCAATCGTGACGACTTTTATAGGTTATTTATGGTTTTTAATAAAATATCCTGAATTACCTACTGGTGATACAAATAAAGCAACTTACATGATCCAGCTTTTTCACATGGTTTCATTACTATCAATTGCATTATTAATTAAAATTAAAAATCAAAAATCAAAAATATACTTGTTTATATCTTTTTCTTTAATTGCTGTATATTTACATAATTTTTCGGCAAGTCTAACTAACTTTTTATAATAAGATTCTAACTTTTATTAATAAAAAATTTAAATCAAGAAGCACTATTTAATATTAACTGATGTGGCTTAATTATTTTCTTCTTTATACGCTGTCTTAAAAAAGTCATCAGAAATTACGATATTTGCCTTTGCCATTGAACAATATAAATTTGTCCAACATTGATCACCTTCCGATGGAATAACCCAATTTTCATTAAAGTTTGTAAAACCTATTTCTTTATTAATTACTTCATAATCTGAAGGATCAAAAAGATTATGTTGATCATTATTCAAAAACGCCTGATATGAAGATATTCTTACAAGTGTCAAAACTGATAATAGTGCCAATGCAACAAATAAAGAATTATTAAATTTTATCTTGAAATTACCTATAAATAAAGAAAATGATGAGACAATTACCAACACTATCCCAATTGAATATCTAGGAATTGGGCCAAAAAATATTAAATACGAAATATTAATTAAAATAAAACTAAATAAAACAAACTTTAAAAAAGGTTCTTTGTCAGAATTTTTTGTAAAAACCAAAAATTTAAATAGTCCTAAAATTGACAAAGATATCAAAAAATTGAATAAAACATTTCTATTTATATCGTATGATAAAAATGATTGAAACCACTCGATGAAAGTCAATTGTCGTGTATCAAAATATAAACTCGCGTGTTTGCTTATATACTCAAAAGCTTCTGTTGAGCCTTGGATGTACCAAGAAAAACTATTTACACAAGTAACTGATAAAGGGAAAATAAAACAACCCGAAGTTAAATACGTCTTTAAAAACCAAATTGCAGACAAAAATATAAATAAAGTTTGTGACTTTATTAATTTTTTTAAAGTAAATATCTTTTTGGATAAAGTTAAATAAAATAGGAAACCAATTACGTAAAAAATTATTGCACTGCTTACTTTAAGCTGAAAAACAAACAAGCTCATAATTGAAATTAATCCAATTTCACTTAATGAGATGTCCTTGTACTTAAAAAAAATAAAAATTGTAAAACTAATAAAGAAGAATAAGATTGCCAGTGGAATATCTTGTTTCCCAACGCCTTGAAAATATAGGAATCCGTTCCTACCACCTCCAAAGCCAAAATTATCAAGGACTCCAAAAAGTAATATAAAAACCGACATATATTTATATTCTTTATATTTAGGATTAAAGAAAGAGTCAGCAACAAATACAAAAAAAAAGTGAATAAAAATTATATCAATAAGATGTAATAATAAAAAATTTCGATTTAACCATAAAGCCGCAGAAAGGTATTCATAAATTGATGTCATTCCAAGAGGCCAAAAAATGTTTACAAATCCAAAAATTATATTAGATTCTCTTAACCAGTTTTGAGTATTTAGATGATAATATCCAGCATCATAATGATAAGAAATATCAAAACTACTAAATATTAGAATGCCTGGAACAACTATAAAGTAAAATAATTTTAGAGGATCTAAAGATATTTTTACCTTTTTAAAATCATAAAAATTTATTAACAAAATTAGAAATAATAATAAATATATAAATGTTGATTTCAGGGGAAGAAAAAAGTTTAGTATTATCAGAATATTTGACACAAAAATTATTCCAATAATTGGATACATTATAAAAGTTCTAACATTAAATAACAATGGAGTAACACCCAATCTGTTCTTGAATGATCTATTTAGAACAATAAGAATTCCTCTTCCGGAGAAAAAGAAGTAGAAAAATAGTATAAAATACTGTGTTAAATAATTTAAGTAATTTGAAGCTAATACAAGCATACTTAATGATAGTATTTCCAATTTAATTTTAATTTTTAATTTTGTATTAGTTACTATTAAACTATGTTTGATTATACAAATTACGTAAATAATTATCTTGAAGAATCAGTTACTATCGCAGAAAAACAAAAGGATTTAACAAAAGAAATATTAGATATATCTAAACAATTCATAGATTGTATTGAAAACAATGGGAAAATCATTGTTTTTGGAAATGGAGGATCTGCATCAGATAGCTTACATATTGTAGCTGAACTTATTGGAAGATTTAAGAAGGAAAGAAAAGCCCTTCCTGCAATTTCACTATCATCAAACATATCCGTTATTACAGCGATAGCCAATGACTATGGATATGAAAATATATTTTTAAAACAAATCGAAGGAGTGTATAAAGACAATGATGTTATTTTTGCGATTTCTACTTCTGGTGAGAGTGAAAACATAATAAAAGCACTTGATTATTCCAAAAAAAAAGGTTTAAAAACTGTAGGATTTACTGGTAGTAAAAAAAATAGAATGATCAACCTCTGTGATTTGATTTTAAAAGCCCCGTCTGAAAATCCTGCATTGATTCAACAATGTCACATTACTGTTGGACAGCTTATTTGTGGTATTGTTGAAGACTACTTTTTTAGAGATTAATTTGGAAGTTAAAACTTACAAAGATCTTGAAAATTTATCAAAAAAATTCAAAAAAGATAGTTTAACCATTGGAACCATAAATGGGACTTACGATCTACTTCATGATGGTCATAAGGATGCAATTTCATATGCACTTAAAAATGTAGATAAGTTATTTCTTTTATTAAATTCGGATGAAAGTGTTTCGTTATATAAAGGACCCAGTAGGCCAATTGAAAATGAGAAAAAGAGAAGTAAAAACCTTTTAAAAGCTTTTCCTAAATTAATTTTATTTACATTTAATGAATTAAACCCTTTAAATGCAATTGAACATGTCAAACCTGATGTTCATTTCATCGGCCCAGATTGGGGAAGGAACACTCTGGAACAAGATTTAGTTGAATCTCACAAAGGTAAAATTATGAGCATAAAAAAAAATATTGATATCTCTACTTCAATGATTCTTCATGAAAGAAAAATACAAGACACAATTAAGAAAGCCATTTTTTTTGATCGAGACGGAACTATCATTCATGATAAAAATTACCTGACAGATAAAGAAAAAATAAATTTCTTTCCTGAATCATTAAATGCGTTAAAAAAACTACAGGATCTAAATTTTTTATTATTTATAGTCACAAATCAGAGCATGGTTGGAAGAGGGATTTCAACAAAAACTAATGCAATTGAAATTCATGATGAAATATTAAAAAAATTAAATGAAAATGGTGTGAAAATTCAAGAATCATTTATTGACTTTAGTCACCCTGATGAAAATTCAAAATCAAGAAAGCCAAATACATTTTTTCTGGAAGTAGCTGCAGAAAAATATGCATTATCTTTGAAGAATTGTTGGACGATTGGAGATAGGGAATCAGATATTATTTTTGGAAAAAGAGGAAATACAAAAACTATACAAATAAAAAATAGTAAATATAATAAGTCAAAGTTTTCTGACTATTTTGTAAATAATCTAAATGATGCATATGAAATTATTTTAAAGTATTAAAATTTTATTCTATGGCTAGATATACCAAAAAAGAATTAATTGAAATTGAAAACAGTATTGTTGAGAAATATAAAGATAACAAACTTCCTTTTTTGTTTCATTTATGTGGAGGCAATGAGGATCAATTAATTGAAATATTTAATGATATTCAGGACGGAGACTACGTTTTTGTAACTCATAGAAATCACTATCACGCCTATCTTCATGGAATTGATCCAGAGGTTGTTATGGATAGAGTGTCTAATGGACGAAGCATGTTTATTTATGATAGAGAAAGAAACTTTTTTTCTTCAGCAATTGTTGGTGGTATTCCTGAGATTGCAGCAGGTGTTGCCATGGCCCTAAAGTTGAAAAAATCTAATCAAAAAGTATGGTGTTTTGTTGGTGATGGTGCTGAAGATACAGGGCACTTTTATGCTGCTGTAAGATATGTCGAGTCTAACAACTTGCCATGTAAATTTATTATTGAAGATAATGATATTTCAATACAAGCAACAAAAAGTGATAGATGGGGTTCTGAGTTTTTATTCAAATGGCCTAGTTGTGTAAAAAGATATAAATATGATTTGATTTATCCACATGCGAGAATTGAAGAATTTTGTGATTTGGAAATTGCAAGTAAATATAAAAAAACTGATAGTGAATATTTTCCACAGCGAGAGGAATACCAGCCTCCTGAAAAAAAACATAAAAATACAGACTTATTATTTAATGAAGCTGTCACAGAAGCAATGAATAAATTGGGAGATAAAGACGACACTATTTTTCTCGGATATAATGTTGGGACAAATTTTGGAAATGCCATGGGAAACTTCCAAAATATCAAAGATGATAAAAAAATAGAAACCCCTGTTGCTGAAAACTTAATGTCGAGTCTTGGAATGGGTCTTTCTTTAGAGGGATATAAGCCTATTGTGTATTTTGAAAGACACGATTTTATGATGGTTGCAATGGATTCTTTAGTTAATCATGTTTCTCAAATTGAAAGAATTTCTCACGGTGCTTTTAAATCACCAATAATCTTTAGAACGGTTGTAGCAGATGAGGGTCCATTTTATTCGGGCCCAACACATTCACAAAATTTTACGGAAACATTTAAAAATATTTTTAGTTTTCCTGTTTTAGTACCAGAAACGCCAGATGAGGTGCTAAATTATTATGAGTATGCTTATGAATCAAATTTTCCAGTAATGATTGTTGAGAAAAAATCTAATTTTTAGTTATTTTTGGTTTTTTTGTCTTAAAGTCCCCAACAACTGAGATTCCAAGCTCCGATACCGCTTTTTTGGAACAATTTTGTGCAAACTTAATTGATCTTATTATGTTATTGGTTTGTATAAACTTTACCACCAGTGCAGATAGAAATGTATCTCCCGCACCTGCCAAACTTCTGACCATAACGGGTTTACTTATTGGGAACTCTTTATTTTTATACGTAACTCCCCTTTCTCCTTTTGTAATAATTAAATTTATTCGATTTAAAAATTCTTCAGACGTAAATTGAATTGTGTTAGAGTATTCATAATTATTTATCTTTATATAATTAAACCCAGAACACCAATCACTAAGCACTTTACTAGTTTGTAAAAAAGAAAGCTTTGAATTATTTGATATATACTCCATGTCTTGCTTGTACAAGAATCCTTTGTTGTAATCCGATACGATTACGGCATCATAGAGCATAAAGTTTATGTCTTTCAAATTTTTAATTCTTTTTACTAAATCATTTTCATCTACTCTCATTACAAGTTGATTGCTTCTACTGTCAACATACCTGATTTTTTTTATTTCAAGTTTATTTGTTATCAAATCACAATTGATTCCTAAAGATGCAACATTATTAGCTACGTTTAACGACATTCCTTGATAGCTCTCTTGATTAAGCTCTTTAAATATTGGGACAGGAGCTTCTTGATCTAATCTATCGCATATTCCATACTTATAAATATCATTACACGAGTCACCTATTACAAGTATTTTCATTTAATTTTCTATTAATATTCTACTACCTACTAATGAATGATTTTCTAAAATCTCAAATCCCATGTTAATCTCTTGCAACATAATCTTTTTACTAATTAGTTGTTTTAAGTCAACTGTGTTGTTTTTATGCATATCTAATATAAGTGGAATGTCTTTTGATGGATCAGTTAATCCACCTTGACTATCAAATATTTGAATATTGTTGAAAAGCTTAATAAAATTTTTGATTATTAGATCCCTTCCTTTTTCAGGCTGTCCAACAAGTACAAGTTTTCCTCCTGGAGAAAGGGTGTCAATTATTTCATTTATGAGATAAGGATCTCCTGTTGTGTCAACAGCATACTCTACTTTATTTAAATTTTTTAATTCAATTTTCTTATTTTTTTTATAAATAATTTGTTGGGTTGATCCAATTTTTTTTGAAAAATCTAATTTTTTCTGATTTATATCGATTGCAATAATATCTTTGGCCTTGTTAAGCTTTGCTCCAATTATTGAGCTTAAGCCAACACCCCCAACACCAGAGATAAGAAATGTACCATCTTCATCTGGTTTTAACTCGTTGTTTATTACACCAAAACCAGTAGTTACTGCGCACCCTAAAAGTGATGCTACCTCAAGAGAATGCTTTTTATCGATTTTTGTAACTCTATTTTCAGAGACAATAGATTTATCAGAAAAAGTCGTAATTAACCCGGATCCAATTTGTTGATTTGAAGTTTTTGAATAATATTTAGGAAATTCTGATTCAATACCTTCAGATTTTCTCCAGTGCATTACAACATGATCACCTTTTTTAACTGTTGACACATTTTTTCCAATATCAATAATTATGCCCGAGCCCTCATGACCCATAAGGCAAGGAAGGAATTCATCTTTCATTTTTATGCCTTTTTTTTGATTAATTTGAGCACCACATATTCCACTAAACTTAATGTCTACTAAAACTTGACCTTCTTGTAGGTCAGGGATGGTTAGGGTCTCAACTTCTAAATCTTTATTAAATTCTTTAAGAACTGCCGCTTTCAATTTAGTGATTCCTTATACATTTCAAGTCCCTGTTTTAAAGAATATTTTGCTTTCCATCCCTCCATAAATTTCTCTTTATTAGCTTTTGTTTGATACTGATAATTTTTTGGTATTTTTGTTTTATCAAGATATTTAATCCCAAGTTCAAAAAATTCTATAATTTTTTCAAATGAATTATCTTCTCCTGTACCAACATCGTAAACTCCTTTTTTGATGTCATTAAAGACTGGATGAAGGTTTGCTTCAACTATATCTTCGATATAAATAAAATCTCTTTTTGGATCACCAGGAAATAAGTAAAAATAATCGTTTTCCGTTGTAAGCGCTTGATATGGAATTGAAGACATGTTTCCTTTATTGCTTTCTCCAGGTCCATAGACATTAAAATATCTCAATGAAACAAAGTCTTCTAGTTTTGAATAACCATATTGCTCAGCTAAATACTTTGACCATGCATATATTGTTTCTGGCATTCCTTGCGTTCCATAACATGCCGCACTGGAAGAATAAATAGTTCTTTTATCATTATTATTTTCACTAATAAGATCAAACAATACTTTTGAAAAATAGTAATTATAAAAAAATACATCATTAAGATCAAAATTTTGAGTATTTGAGTCAGCCCCAACATGGAGTATTACATCCGAATCTTTAACTAATTCATTCAACTGCTCAATCCAATATTCATTATTTGTAATATTGTTTTTTTCGAATGTATAAACATTAAATTTATCATTATATGTATTTGTAATCTGGTTTAAAATTGATCTTCCTATGAATCCATCAGATCCTGTAAGTAATATATTTTCTTTTTCCATGTTTCAACTTCTTGAAAATTCTATGGTGTAATTTTAATAAAAAAATATATAAAAGTATGTATAACATGAACATTAGATGAAAAAACTTGTGATACATCATAATACAGGATTAGGTGACCACTTAATTTGCAATGGGATAGTAAATTTTTTTTCAGAGAGTAAAAAAATCTATCTTATATGTAATTCTAAAAATTATGGGTCCATAAAATACCTATACAGTGAAAATGAAAATGTAAAAGTTTTACCTATATTTAGAAATAACATTTTTGAAAAGTTTTTAATTAGATTTGTAAATATCCTCTCAAAAGAGAATTATCAAAATAGTGAAAGATTAATTTCAAAAATTTACTCAAAAATAATGAATACCGAAATTTTGTATCTAGGGTTTGATGATATTGTTTATCCTGAATGGGATAAATCATTTTACAAAATTGCAAATATAAATTTTGATATAAGATATAAATACTTCAATCTACCATCAAAGCTACCAAAAAAAGTACCAAAATGTCCGGATAATTTTATTCTAATTCAAGACATTTCTTCACAAGGGAAATATGAGTTAACGATTGAAACAGATATGAAAAAAATATACCTTGGAAAAATAAAAACTAAAAACTTTTTCGAAAATTTAGTATTTGTAAAAAATGCTAAAGAAGTACATTGTATTGATAGTTCTCTTGTGCATTTACTTGAAGGGATGGAGAGAAATGTTAATCAACAACTATTTTTTCATGATGTCGAAAGATATAATCAGAAAAGTGTCCCAGATGCAAGATTTAATATGAGACATAACTGGATATTTGTAAAATATAAAAAGAATTCATCTTTTTACTAAATGTAAATGATAAATCAAATAGTTTAGTATGAAATATAGAAGAAAAAATAAAAGTGCAAAAACAAAATCTTATCTATAAAGAATATAAATCAAATAGATACCTACCTAAAAACTATACTAAAAATGACTCCGTCTTGTTTGAGCACGAAATTACAAAAATTATTCCGAAATCATATACCTTTTCAAAAAAAAATATATTCACTAAAAGTCAAAAAATATTTAATTCAAGAGGAAATGAAATCCTTACTGATTGTTCAAGAATGAGTAAACAAAGTATCAAAAATAAGGCAAGGTTTTATTATAGAAATAGAGTAAATATTGAAAATTATAATATAATTGACAAAAGTTCATGGATCATGGATGAAAAAAGCAAAAAATTTTTTCATTGGATGACCGATAATCTTTCAAGAATTGGCTTACTTTTAAAACAAAATATTAATGATCCAATCATCATTGATCAAGAAACATACGATTGTTCTTTTGTAAAAGAAAGCCTTGAGCTTCTTGATGTTAATTTCATTATAACATCCAATGAAGAGTTGCATAAATGTAAAGAAATAACTGTTACAAGTAAGACAGCTCCAAGCGGGAACTACAACAAAGAATTATTAAATCTTATTTCATATAGATTAAAAAAAAATGTCTCTAATTTGTCAGAATCTAACCATAAAAGAATTTGGATTAGTAGACATAAATTTAACCATAGAAAAATAAAAAATGAAAACGAAATCAAAGAAATTATTGAAAATAATGGATTTGAAATTGTATATCCTGAACAAAACAACCTTGAAGAAAATATCAAATTATTTAATAGCGCTGAATGGGTAGCAGGGCTCCATGGTGCAGGGTTAACAAATATGATGTTCATGAAAAAGAATAACAATATATTAGAAATACGAAGAGAGAATGATAATAATAACAACTGTTATTTTACAATGGCATCTGATCTAGATCAGAATTACTTCTACTTAAATGCACAATCTTTGAGTGAGAATTTCTATCTTTCAGATTGTATACTGGACCCAAATGAACTTAAACAATTTTTTAAGAGATATTTGTGAAGATTAATAAAATTAAAGAAAACTTTTTACCAGTTTCATTTAATCTAATTACTGCAACATTTTTAAGCCATGCTTTTTTTAAATTATCTTTCAATGATTGGATTTATAGTGAATTTGAAATTTACAAAAATATTGAAAAAACAACTTTAGATAATTATCCGTTCTACCTCGAGTCACCATTATTTTTTATTCTCAAAAAAATTTTTTTTATTGAGAATATTGATGTTTATTTACTTGTTGTATATTTATTCTTTAACTTTTGTGTTTTATTAATTTGTTTAAATATTAATTTTTTAGGTCCTTACGGACCATTATTCTTTTTTTCAGGTTGGTTAGTAACCTGTAGCTGGTTTCTGGGTTATGTAGACATATTGTCTGCGCTTCTATTAGTTATAATCTCAAAATGGATTTTGTTAAATAAGAAAAATTTTTCTAGTTGGGCGTTCATATTCTTGCTGTTGGCTTTTAATCACTTTGGAATTTTTATTTTTTCAATTATTTCGTTTATTTTTTTAATTGATAAAAAGTTTAGAAAAAAACTATTATATTCCAGTTTTATTGGAGGATTTATAGCCAGTGTCTTAAAAAATTTATACTTAGATTACATAAATTTTGCAGGAAGAGGACGGATTAGAATGTTGTTTAATCAAAATATTCTTGATGATGCTACTAATTTCATATCTGAATTTCTGCCAAGTTTAATTTGGTCAGGATTTTTAGGATGTATATTTATTTTATTCTTAATTATTTTTGTAAAAGAATACAGCTTTTCTCAGAAGTATATTATTTCAAGTTTTGTGGCACTCCTCGGAACTGGAATAGTTGTTGATTCGAGTAGGATATTCTCTATTTTACTTATTCCAACAATTTTGTTTTTAATCTTTGAAATAAGCAAATATCAGTTTGTAAAAACTTATTCAGAAAAGGTACTGATTACATTGATTATATTTAGTACTTTCTATTTACAAGAAAGACATGTTTTTGGTTATGTTAGAAATGTATCACCCAATCTTGAGAATGAATCAGTTTATAATTTTCTTGCAAGAATAGTAAATTCAGTGATGAAAAATATTTGGATTTAATTTAATTAATTTTTTCCAACAGTAATTAAATTTTTATTTGAAAAATCTATTTTTTCAAAATTTTTGTGATTAGTTGAAATTAAGATGTTTTTGGTCTTATTCTTGACTTCTTCATAAGAAAAAAGTTTAAAGTTAACTTGAGATTGATCTAAAAATGGATCTACTGAGTAAACATCATAACCATTATTTATAAGCTCTTTTCTAAGCTCTAAAGAGATGGACGATCTTAAATCGTCTGAGTTTGGTTTAAATGTCAAACCTAATTGGATTATTTCTTTACCGCTAAATTGTTTTTCACATTGTCTTATTGTATTTTCTAAATATTCTTTATTTGTTTTTGATAAATTTTTCAAAAGAATATTATCTTTTTCGTAACTTTCGACAAATGTTTTTGTATCTTTAATGAGACATGGTCCCCCAACAAAACCAGGCAATGGAATACTATTTAATCTATCATATTTATGAGTTGCTAGTCGGAGGACTAGGTCAAAGTCTACATTGTTCGAAGTTGCAATATTGTCAAATTCATTTATTAAAGTAAAGCTTGCGTATCTATAGGCGTTTGAAAATAGTTTTATAAAAATAGCAGTATCAATGTCTGTTTCAAGAGTTTCGAAACCGTTCATTTCAAAAAATTTTGAAAAAATATAAGAGTCTTTATCATCAGCACCTATAATTTGAGGGATTTTTTCAAGTTCTTCAAAAGCTAGGCCTTCTGCAATTCTTTCTGGACAATATGCTATTTTCAAATTTTTAGATTTAATTTGTTTATTTTTTTTTTAAAGATTTAAAAGTTTCTAAACTGAGCGTGCTTCTGAGTATAATTTTGGTGTTATTTTTAGACAAATTTATAACTTCATTCATAAGATTATCAAATAATTTGATATCTTTTTTATCTGAAGAGCTACCGATAGTTACGATAATATAATCTTTGGATTTTATTTTTTCAATATTGTTTGTAAATTTTAAACCATTCAATAATGACTTTTTTAAATTTGGTTTAAAGCTTTTTTCTACGAAAGGTGGAGAACCTTTCTCAGCTAAAGAAACATATTCAGTATTTGGATCTATTACTAATACATTGTTTCCTTTATTTTGTAGAAAAACACTTAAAGGTAAACCAATGTGGCCTGCTCCCCCTACGACTGCTATATCAAACATTTTCATAATAATAAGTGAAGTATAATAATTGATTTAATTACTTTGTAAAATCAAAATATAAATTATCATTTAAAAAGTGACACAACTTGTATTTATTTTTTTTAACATTTCATTCTTTTTAATTGGAAGGAGTGTTTTTAATTTATATAATTTATTTTCAAAAAATGAGTTTGAACTTGATAAGCAAAAATTTTTTGGTTTAAGTATCTATGTTTTTTACCCAATTATTTCATTATTTTTTATATCCAACTTAGTATTTTTATTAAATTTCTTATTTGAAATAGAAGTTATACTTCCATATATTTTCACAATATTTTTCTTGCTAATTATTTTTAATTATTTTTACAAATCAAATCTAAATATATTCAAATTCAAATTCCTTACATTTTTTATATTTCCTCTTTTTTTATCAATAAGTTCACATGGAATTTGGCTTGGATGGGATACAGGTCTATACCATCTTCAAAATCAGGCTTGGATTAGAGACAGTAATTTAGTCTTAGGCCTCAGTAATTTAAATGTCTGGCTTGGATGGTCAAGTATTTATGAATATTTAGCTTCTTTATTTTGGTTAAATGAAAATTACGTTGTGACACATTTTTTAAAGCTTGTTATTTACAATTTCTTTTTTTGCTTTCTGATCCATAATATTTTTGAAAACAGAAATAAATATTTAAAATTTTCTAGTTTAGGTATTTTATTATTTTCAATTCTGGATAATGTTGGCTACCTTGGTGGGGGTAATGGTTTTCCTCCAATTCTGACTGTAGGAAAGTTTGATGATGCATTAGGTATTTTATTTCTGGTAAATTGTGTTCTTATTTTTATGAGAATAATGGATCAAACATTTTTAAAACCTGAATTAGTATCTTTAGTTTATTTTTCACTTTTTGGATTCCAATTAAAACAAAATGGTGCATACGTTATTTTTCCTCTTGTTATTTATTTCTACTTTTACATGAAGGAAATAAAAATAAGCTTTTTGGATATTTTAAATTCAATTAAATTTCCTATATTACTTGGCGTTTTATGGATACTAAAAAATGTTCTCGTTACAAGCTGTTTATTATACCCAGTTTCATTTACATGCTTTTCAAGCTTAGATTGGTACGGTATTGATACAAATTATGCGACTGAGGGCTGGCTAATAAGACCCGCTATTGACCCAAGGCTTGATGAATCAGTATTTGATCAGTTTATATACTGGTTAAATGACTCTAAAAATAAACAATACACTTACAATTTCTTATTATCTTTATCGGTAATATTTGTTGTAAATAAAATTTTCTTAGTAAAAACTAATAACGGTATTAAGACTAAACATAGCAATACTTTGATTCTATTTTTTATTTTTTTAATGCTTATTTGGTTTTACTCAAACGGAGCAAACCCAAGATATGGGTTTGGGATTTGGCTTTTTACTATTACTTTATTTTATAAAAATTACCAAAATTTGGAGATAAGACCAGTTTTTCAGAATTATTTAAAGTTTATTGTTCTTACTACAGCAATAATTAGTGTAGCTCTGACTCCAAGAATTTATTCATATCAAGACTTTATTGATAACCCATTAAATTTCTCAGAGGTAGGTTTACCGTGGAAAGAAGAATATTTAGAAAGTAAATATAATTATGGAGTTTATACAGAAAGTGCTCTTTGCTGGGATTTTGTTGAGTGTCATCACATTGACAAGCCTATAAATTATGATGTTGTTTCATTGTTTAAGAAATTTACAACACAAAGCTCTCCATAACTATCCTTTAATAAGTAGAATTAAACGACCATGAAATACAACAAATCATTAATTATCCCTTGTAAAGATGAGGGTGAAGATTTTGTTTATATTTACAATAATTTTTACAACAAGGTTTCTGAAAATACTGAAATAATAATTGTTCTCGACAACAGCGATGATTCAACATATCAGCACTTAAAAGATAATATTCATAAAAATACAAAAATAGAATTTAGTAATACAGGAGGACCTGCTTCTGCAATAAAATACGGAATTAACCAATCAAGTGGGAATATTGTTTGTATTGCAATGGGTGATGGAAGCGATGACCCTGACCAAGTCGAGGCATTGTGCGGCCTTGTTGAGAGAGGCGTTGATGTTGCTGTAGCATCAAGATACTCAAAAGGTGGAAAATATATTGGGAAAAAAGGATTAAAATATTACTTAAGTAAAACCTCTGGTACATTTTTATATTATTTATTTAGGGTTGGAACAAAAGATTCAACAAACATGTATAAAGCTTACTCAAAGAAATTCCTAGAAGAAGTTAAAATAGAAAGTGACAATGGATTTACATTGGGTCTTGAGATGGTAGTAAAAGCAAAATTATTAAAAAAAACCATAGTCGAAATACCAACTATCTGGATTGATCGTGAATTTGGAGAGTCTAAGTTCAATATGAAAAAATTTTTGCCAAGCTATATTTATTGGGTTAAGGTATTAATTTTTAGGAGAAAATAATGAAAAAAGTTTTATTAACTGGTTCAGAGGGTTTCATTGGTTCGTATATTGTTAAAAGATTACTCGATCTTGGATACGAAGTCATAGGTATTGATAATTTTTCAAAATATGGAAAAATGGAAAGAAATCATTCAGATAATCCGAATTACACGTTGATAGAAGGTGATGTAAAAAATTTTGACCTACTTTATGAAAACTTAAAATTCTGTGATTACTTTATTGCGGGTGCGGCAATGATTGGTGGGATTTCATACTTTCATGAATTTGCATATGATTTATTATCAGAGAATGAAAAAATAATTTCAAATTCAACAGATGTTGCAATTAAATGTTTCAAGGAGGAGAAATTAAAAAGAGTTGTTTACTTAAGTTCTTCAATGGTGTTTGAGTCAACAAGCACTTACCCAAGCACCGAAGAAAGTTTGTATCAAACTCCTCCACCAATTAGCTCATATGGCTTTCAAAAGCTTTCTGTAGAATATTTTGCGAGAGCTGCATTTGAACAATATGGTCTAGAATACTCGATAGCAAGACCCTTTAATTGTGTAGGTATAGGAGAAATAAAAGCAAAAAACAAAAAAGATGCCTCCGAGAATAGTAAGAAGTTGGCACTAAGTCATGTTGTTCCTGATTTTGTCTTGAAAACTTTAGAAAGCAAAGACCATATTGAAATTTTAGGATCTGGAAACCAAATTCGACACTATACATATGGAGAGGATTTGGCAGAAGGAATATGTTTGCTGTTAGATCACGAGAATGCAAAAAATAATGACTTTAATATATCTACAAGTACTTCAACAACAGTTTTAGAGCTTGCTGAAAAAATATGGAAAAAAATTAAACCCGATGAAGAATTTAAATATAAAAATGTAGATCCATTTGAGTATGATGTACAAAAAAGAATACCGTCGACATCAAAAGCTAAAAATTTACTTGGATTTGAAGCAAAAACATCCCTTGATGAAATTTTAGATGTTGTAATTCCCTGGATTATAGATGCTAAAGAAAAAGGATTATATTAAAAATTAAGTTGACCCGCCTATTATATAAGATTCGTCTCCAAACTGCTTTGTATAATAGGTACTTTGATTACCATCATTAAATTTTTCAGCAATACAAGCATATCTTATTCCTTTAAGATTAGAGTTTTCCTTTTCAAAACATTTTGAATCATTTATTTTATCAAAGCCTACCATCCCTAGCCAACTTTTTATAGCCAAACGAGACGGTAAGTGTGAAATTGTTTCAGTATCTCTGAATGTATCTGGATAGAATATTTGAACAACATTTTTATTTTTAAGTGCTCTATCCCTAATAGTTGAGCTTTCAAGGACCAAAACTCCTTTATTGTTTAATTGATTATAAAGCTTATAAAGAAACCTTAGTTGTTCTGGGTTATGATAAATTACGCCAGTAAACCAAATTAGATCAAATTTACCAAGCTCTATATATTCTTCGTTTGATAAATACATATAATTTGCTTCAATGTAAGAGTTTTTAACTTTTAAATTTTTTAACCAATGTTCATTTTCTTCAGTTCTATTTTTTAAATCCATAATTATGATTTCTTCAGGATTTAAAGTCTCAAGTCTGAATGTGTCCAATCCATCTCTGGGTCCTATTTCCAATATTCTTTTATTCTTAAATGTTTCTGGATGAAGATTCATTAGCTCTAAAAATAGATATTCTCTATATCTGAAATTGTCTACGTTGTTTTTGTTTTTGGTAAAAATACGATTTGATATAGATTTAATATAATGAAACATAATTACAATATAATTTTACTTCATTTTTTACTCTAGAAATTAAATATATTTTTTTCCTAAAAAACCGTGAAAATATATTTAGTATTAAAAAAGAATGATTTCCTTGCTTATCCTTGCTTATAACGAAGAAAAAAATATTAAAGATACAATATTCTCTTACATAGATGATTTTAGTGAAATAATCATTATTAATGATTGCAGTACTGACAATACAAAGAAAATTATTGAAGACATATCTAAGGGAAATGATCACATAACTCTCATCAACAATAAAAAAAATCTTGGAGCTGGAAAATCATTTCAAATAGGTGTAGAAAATTTTAAAAAAACTGGTATTCCATATTTAATAAAAGTTGATGGAGATGGCCAATTTCGAAAAAAGGATATCTTAAAAATTAAATCAATGATTGAGAATGATAAAAAGTTTGATTTGATTAAATGTGATAGATTCTGGGCAAATGGAATTGTTGGCAATATTCCAAGGATTAGATATATAGGTAATATATTTGCATCTATTTTAATAAAATTTTCAACTGGATTTAAAAAAATAAATGATCCCTTAAATGGTCTTATTATGATCTCAAAAAAACTTGCAAGCAGTGTTGAAGTTCCAAAGTTATTTTATAGATATGGATATCCCTTTTACTTAATAACTTTAGCAACAAGCTTATCATTAAAAGAAGACATACACATTGGTCAATTAAAAAACACCATAACCTATGGATTTTCAGAAAGTAAGCTTCGTCCAAGTGTAATGTTGTTTAAGTTAGTATTTTTTTCAATAAAAAGTTATCTTAGAAAAATTATTAATAAAATAAATTATTCTGAACTACAAACATCATTTGCTGTTGATCTAGTTTCTTTGACCTTTTTAGTTTCTACTATTTATCAATTAGGTAAGTTTATAAATATTAGATTTTTTCAAGGAATTGGTTCACAAAGCTCTTGGTTTACAGTTTTTATAATTTTTGCATTTCTAACTGTATTATTATTTAGGGCTTCTTTAAAAATAGAAAATGATATTTTTTCAAATTACTTTAAAGAATTAAATTGAAAATTAATAAAAAAATAAGTTCAATTTTTCTTATAGGAATAGTGCTACTCGTATTCTTAAAAATTGATTATAGATTTATTGAATCATTTACATGCTGTCAAGATGACCATGATTATTTTATGCATGCCGAGACAATAGCATTAGATTTTGATCTCGACTACACCAATCAATTAATTGGTTTTGAAGAAAAAAGGTTTAATTCAAATGGAAAAATTGCACCAAAAGGATTCATTGGCACAGGTATATTTTCATCAATCTTTTTATTCATTGGTGATTTATTTGAAGTTAATGATTCTAAAGAATACATATTAAATTACAGAATATTGTTTTATTCTTTATCTTCAGTTTTATATTTTTTTTGGGGTATTTTTATTTTTAACTCAATAATTAAAGATCTCAAAATTAAAATACATCCTTTAATTATTTTAATATTTACTTCTGCAACAGGATTAATTTATTATTCATTTGAGCGTTACAGCATGACTCATGTATATGAGTTTTTTTCAACTACGTTAGTTATCTACTTTTGTCATAAGTTTTATAAAACAAATGATAATATCTATGCATTTCTTGTTCCTATGGCTATGGCTCTAGCATTTTCAGTTAGATGGGTAAATTATTTCATACTATTTCTCCCATATATAATGAATAGTCTTTTCAAAACGAGTTACAAAAATTACTCTTTAATAAAAAATAATTTTTTCAAGGTTTCAATGTTTTTTTCATTTGGGTCATTTATCTTTTTAAATTATTTAATTTATGGAAGCATCACACTCGATCCACAATTTGTTTATGGAACAGAAAAAATGGCATCTGGTTTTTTCATAAATAGTTCAAGCTTATATACGTTTTTCTCTGAAAATTTATCAAATTTATTCAATATTGTAATTACTCAAGAATTTGGAATATTATATTTTTCACCATTAATTTTCTTTGCTTCTACATACACCTTATATCTATTTTTTACCAACAAGATAAATATAAAAGCCAAAACTTTGCTACTTCTTTCATTTGCATTTATTTATGGACCTGTGCTTTTATGGAAATCGACTGCATCTAGCTATGGATTTAGATATTTATTATCATCTGTTTCCTTGTGTTTGATTCTTTTTATGCACTATAAAAAACATAATGAAAATAAAATGATAAATTATTATTTATTTGTTGCCTCGATTTTTTCCTTATTGTCTATTCTTTTTTTCGAGACATCGGTGGGTACACAATTATCTCTTACTGAAGTTTCAAATAGTTTTGATAGACAGTTGAGGTTTACACAGCCATTATATTTGAGTGGGCTCTTCGAGTCGTTCACAAAACTGGAAAGCTATTTAAAAATTTTTACTACAAGCTTCTTTGGGGTATTTATTTTAAAAATTATTCTTTTAATCTCTGATATTGACAGTCTAAATAATTTTCTTGATAAGCTTGGACTACCAGTTACAAATAATGATTTTCAAGAACTTTTAATCACTTTAGAAAGAATATCTCTATTTAAAATATTAATTTTTATAATTTTGATTTATTTACTAGTTGTTTATCTAGTTAGCAATATAAAAGATTATGAAAAAATATAATTACTTTTTAGGACTTCTTTTGTTTTTATTTTTTTTCTTCTTCTCGTATAACTTTGTTGAAAAAAATGGATATTTAAATGATATAAACTTTAGTATATTAATTTACTTGTTGCTACTTAAATTGCTTGCCTTAACCATTAATGCATTGTTTAATATTGAAATATTAAAAGTATTTGATATATATCTCAATCTGAGAGAGGGTTTGTATCTTAGTTCAGTGACTTTTTTGGGAAATCTATTATTACCTGCCAGATCCGGAGGTGCAATTAGATTAATTTATCTTAATAAAAAGTACAATTTAGAAAAAGAAGCCCTTATATCTCAATTTTCATATTTTTTTGTTGTATCAATATTTATAAACTCTTTTTTTCTTTTAATTTGTATCCTTGTCCTGTGGGAAAACATAAACATAACAAATTATATATTTTTTATAATAATTTCAATTTTTCTTTTATTTTCCTCATATTTGTTATTTAAAAGAATAAAAATAAATTCTTCTATAAATGAAAACAAGTTTTTACAGTTTATAAATAAAACAAAACAAGATTGGCAAAAAATTGTGTCTAATTTGAAAATTCAAAGGAGATTAATATTTCTTACTCTTATAAATTTTTCTATATTTTATCTTGAAACTTATATTATTTTATCAGAATTGTTTGGTGAAAATAATTTTATTAGATTGCTTTTTTTTAATTCTAGCTCAATTCTCGGAAGCCTTATAGGAATTACTCCTGGATCACTAGGATTAAAAGAAGCATTTGTAATATTTTCGTCAGATTTCATAAATTTTGGATTAAACGAAATTTTATCTTACTCACTTGTAGAAAGAGGGGTTGGGCTATTGTTTTGTTTGATACCGTTATTTATTACTTATAAATTTGTAAACAAAGGGAATGGTCATTAGTTTTCAATTATTCTAAAAACCTGACCGTTTGAATATTGACTGTAAAAGAAGATATTTTTATTTAATTCATAATTTAAAAATAATGCATTCATTATTGTTTTTCCATTTTTATCAATACTTAAAAAATCATCAATCATGATGAACCCTCCTGGAACCATTCGTGGCTTTAAGTACTCAAATACTTCAAGTGAAGACTCATAAATATCACAATCAACAAAAGCAAAACATATCTTTTTAACCTTAATTAATTTTTCTTTTTTTAATGATTCAGAAAAAAAACCACTTTCAATGTGTATATTTTTATATTTTTTAAAAGTACTACTTACCTTCTTGTACGAACTTTTAAAATTTTCATTTTTGTAAAAGTTGTGATTTTCAACGGGAAATCCTTCAAATGAATCAAGACCGTAAAAAGATTTATTATCATCTTTATACAATCTTTTAAAAGTTTTAAATGAATGATATAACGACTTCCCTTTAAATATTCCAAACTCAATGTAGTCACCTTCTAAATTGTCTAAAAAAATATTTATCCATATATTTTTTATTTGTTGAAATTTTTGAAAGTTGTGTTGGTTGGTTGGATTTAACGAATTTAAAAATAAAGATAATAATTTTGTTTTTAAAAAAAGACTAAGGTTCATATTAATTACTACTAGTTTTGGATTTTAGTTGAAATTTGATATATTTTCTATACATATTTATTACTATTGAGTAATAAAAATAATGTTCAATAAATTAAAATATCTGGTCGATTTTGTTCCATTGTTGTTTCTATTTTTTATTTTAGAAATATTAAATAGATCTGAAATAAATCAAAAAGCTTTAGTATTTTCACTAGTAACAATAATAATCTATTGTTTCATCCAAAAATTTTTTAAAACAAAATCATTTATAATTTCAAAACTAAATAAAGCTTTAAATCAATTTAGATTAAGTTATTTAATATTTATAGTATTTATTTCAACTCTTACAATTATAAGTCAAAATTATTTTCTAAATTTTGAGTTAATTGATTGGGACATTCCCTCATATCTTGTTGCTGCTTCAGATGTATTGAGAGGAAATTTACCTTTAGAAAACCAGTGGGAATCTAAAGGACCTTTGTTTTTTTATTTGTATGGCTTGATTTTGATTTTGTCTGGAAAAAATTTAATTTACTTTAAAATATTTAACGATTTAATTTTATTATTTATCTCTTTGTTGATTTTTAAAATTACATCCATAAAAACTAGAGGAAATTTTATCCTCAGCTCATTAGCTTCAACAATATTTATTCTTTTATTTAGTTTGAGCTCATTAGTAAGTGAATATTCAGAATTATATTCTTTGATATTTATATCATTATCCTATTATTTATTTGAAAAAAATGAGTTAAATAATGTAAATTTATTTTTTGTTGGCATACTTTTATCATTATCAACTTTAATTAATCAAGGTACTGTTTTATTTGTTTTTCCATATTTGATAATGATATTCTTTAATAGAAAATCAATAAGTATTATTCAAAAATATTTTGTATTCGGAATTGGGTTGATAGCTCCACATTTGTTTTTTTTGTTATTATATTTCTTTAATGGCCTTGCCGACATATACATAGCTACATTTATTGAGATACCACTTAAATATACAGCTTCATCATTTTCATATATATATGAACTAAGAGTATTTTTTAGGCAATATTTTGAGTTAAACAGTTTTATTTACATATCAATATTTATTTTGATTATTTTTTATATATCTAATTTAATCAACCAAAGAAAATTATTTAAGTTTTATAAAGATTTTGATATATTAAATTTATTCTTTGGATTATCTTTTTACATAATTGCATCACATAATTATTATCATCATTTATTTTTTGTTTTGTTCTTTATACCTTTTTTTGTAAGTAAAATTGAATACCAAAAACAAATCTCTCTACTGTTGTTAGTAGTTCTCATTTCAAGTGTGACAATTATAAATGAGCGTTTTTCAAAAAGTTATGAATATGTTAGTAATGTTCAAGATACTTTAGAAAATTATCCAATTTATCAATTATCTAAAGATTTAAATAATCAAATGACAGAAAATCAGTATAGTATATTTGCATTAGATTATGTCTTAGTGCTGTTTTACCTCGACAAGCCAAACTTTACATACGTAATTCATCCATCAAATTTTGAAGAGGATTTTATAGTTGAGACTTTAGATAGACTTGGATATCAAAATAAAAACATTGAGGACGATATTGTTCTTTCCGATTTTGTTGACATAATATTATGTACCCCAAGAATGGTTATTAATGGTGAAGTTAGAAGTAATCCTCTAATTAACTGTGATGTCTCAGCTTATAATAGAAGTTACATAAGAGTGGATACTGTTCAATATAATACGAATCCAAACTTGGAATATGTTAATGATCCATATAAGGAAATATCTTTATATATTAAGAAAAAATGAAATTAAAACCTAACTTTATCGGTGCTTTCATCATAAGGCCCTTGTTTTGTTTCAATTAATTTACAATCTTCAATAACTTTTATGCCATGACCGCCATCAAATAATGCTACTGTTCCTCCTTTAGATACTGTTTCGTTAGATACAATATTTAAGTCGTTGTCATATATTGTTACTTCAATTATTCCATCCAGTACAACTAAAACTTCACAAGTAGTTGTAATATTTCTATCTTGGTTTGGGTGGTAATGGTTTTCGATAATAGTATCTTTCTTTAAGTTAAATGAAGCAAGTTGAAAATCAGAAGAATTTTCAGTAACAAAATTTTTTTCATTATGTATTGAATCGTAATTTATTATTATTGCAAGAAGATTATTTGATTTATCATTAATTTTTTTCATTATTAAATCTTATCTTATATGCCGCAAACAAATAAGGTATGCCTCTTTTGATAAGTTGTATATAATTTGTTCCCGTCTTTGAATAACCGTGTAGTCTTGTTTCACATATATAACCAACTTCATGCATTAAAATTCCATTTTGTGATAACTCGCTTATCATAAATGCAAAATATTCACCATAACTTGACTTCACGAAACATTCCTTAATATTTTGATTCATTAAATAATCTTTTTTTGATATTATGAAGCCGCTAGTCATATCTTTAACACTTGTCTTCATAGAGAAATTCAAAAATTTATTGAAAATTCTTGATAAAAATACAGCGAGTATGGAATCTTCAGAATTATAAATATTTCTAATTGTTTTAAATAAGTTATTATTTTCTCTTTCAACTCCCTTGTAGCCACCCCCTTCAACAAACCTAGAGCCGATAATTACATTTTCTGGATATAACATTTGTTCGTTTATCAAGCTATTCATTGCAATAGGCAACATTGAGCCGTCTGCATCTAGCCACATAACATAATCAAATTTAGCTTGGGTAATTCCATCATATATTGACATTGACAAAGAAGGTTCTTTATTTCTTTGAATTAATGTGATGTTTTCAAAATTATCCTCTAAATTTTTAACTACATCTAAAGTCTCGTCATTTGAATTATCGTCCATTATGATAATTTCAAATTTAGTCAATTTTGTTGTAATCTCTTTATATATTTTTGGAATTAAAATTTCTAGATTTTTTCCTTCATTATAAGTTGGTAAAACAATACTTAATTCCATTTATACCTCTAATTCTTACATATAAAGTTTGAATATTAAAATGACTTCTATTTTTCTTTTAATATACGTGAGGTTGAAAATTCTTTTATATTTTCTGGCAAATAATGTCCAAATTTTACTCTAAATTTTAAAAACAGATAATTTATATAAAGAATTGGATGATTGCTCAAATTTATAAAAAGACTATATTTAAATGTTCGGTTCACAAATGTGTTATAAAATTCTTCAGGGTATTTCAATTTTAAATTTCTTACTAACCATAATTTATAAATTGCGACCCTCCATCGTGTGTTATCACCTTTTGTAGATGTAGTAAACTGAAATCTTTTTATCCTTTTCACTTTCTCATAAAGTCCTGAGTGTTTTAGTTGCAAAAGATAGGAAGTTTCACAATTAAGATACTTCGGTAAATTTTTGTAAGATTGCTTTATGTCTATAAATTCACAGATATTTAAAAATTTTTCAGCATATTTTGTTGGTAAAGCAACATGGCGATCGCATACACCAAAGTAATCTTGCCCCTCTGGAATCAAAATGTAATCTTTGTCCAGTTCTGGATGGTAGTCTAAATAGAATTGATCAAACCTTGTATAGATTATGTAGTCATAATTATTTATAATATCTAAATAGTTTTTTAAAATAATATCTTTAATTGCAAAATGAACAGATCCAGAATTGTATAAACCAGTTTCAAAACCTTGCTTTAAATAAGCTATAGCATTTAATAATTTATTTTCCTTATAATATTCAATCCAGTCTTCATATTCATCAAAAAGCCATTTATATTTTGCATTTTTATACAATGAAGAAGACTTTGAAATATTGTTACCACAACAAATAGCCAAGTCTGCTTCTAAAGGTTTTGTTACATATTTATAAAGTGACTCCCAAGTTTTTTCGCCTCCCCTTGGTGAACCTGCAAGAATTACAAGATATCTTTTATCCATTAATTAATCACTTAATCGATTAACAATATCTAAGATGCTTTTTGATATAAATTTTTGCATATCTTTTGTTACATGATCTCCCATTGGAATATAAAATCCATCATTCCCAAGCTTTTCTGAAACAATTAATTTCAAACTCGAATTCTTGAATTTTTCGGGTAGGGCATCCTGCTTGTGAAGTGGCCAAAAAAATGGTCTAGTTTGTATATTTAGATCATTTAGTTCGTTGACAACTTTGTTCTTAATGTTTTCTTTTTTTAAAAGAATGCCGAACACCCAATAATGATTTAGATGTTCTCCATTGTTTTTTAACGGAAGCTGAATTAAATCAGAACTGTCGCTTAAAAGATCTTGATAATAATTTCCTTGTTCAATCTTAAACTTTATAGTTTTTTCTAAATCTTTTATTTGTGATTTACCAAGGGCGGCTTGCAAACCACCCATTCTATAATTCCAATACAAATTATCATGTCTAAATCTTCTATCTTGTCTAAAGTCTAAATTTCTCATCTGAATTAGCTCATTAAAAATATCTTCATTATTGGTTAAAACTGCACCCCCTTCGCCAGCTGTAATATGTTTATTAGCATAAAAGCTCATCGTTGAAATTTTTCCAAATGATCCACATGGTCTTTCATCTACAGTTATTCCATGAGCTTCGGCTGCATCTTCGATCAAAGTAATTTTATTATTTAAACAGTATTTTTCTATCTCTGAAACTTCTGCTGGCAATCCATAAGTATGTACAACAAGAATTGCTTTAGTATTTTTTGTAACTTTACTTTTTATTTCATCCAGATTCATGCACCAAGTAAAAGGGTCAACATCACAAAAAACAGGTGTTGCTCCAGATCTTACAACAGCAGATAAACATGAGACAATAGTAAAGCTTGGAATAATAACTTCGTCGTTTTCTTTTAAGTCAAGAGATTTTATTGCAAGCTCTAATGCTACGCTACCATTTGAAACTGTTACAACGTATTTTCTATCAAAAGTTGTTGATAAATCATCTTCGAACTCTTTAACAACTGGGCTTGTTCCAGAAATTTCAGATTTTAAAATTGATCTAAATACATCATATTTATTTTTCATACTTAAAGAAGGTTTAAACACTGGAATAAAGTTATTGTTATCCATCGATACTAGTATTCTATATCCTTTTCAGATTTCAAATTGTAAATAATTAATATATCAGTTGCTTATTTCAATTAAATATAAAAAACCAAATCTATTGTTGAACATCTTTGCAAAAAAATTATTTATTTTCTCACCAAGCTTTAAATTAAAAAAAGAAAAAAATATTCCTAAATTTATTATTTTTGAAACTTTTATTTTTTTAAATTCTAAATCTTGAAATATTTTAATTAGTGATTCTAAATCCTTTCTTTTATGATGCTCTTCTGAATAATCTACATTTCCGATAGAACTAGAAATACTAAGTAATATATCAAATAATTTGTTAAAAGAGGGAAAAGTAATAACTATTTTGCCATTTGCATTCAATATATCCTTTAATTTTTCCATAAGCTTCTGAACTTCAGAATCAGAGATGAATTCAAATAATCCCAATACTGTTATTACATCAAAGGAATCTTTTTTGATAATCTCATTAAATTCTTTAAGTGTAATAAAATTTCCAACTTTGTTATATTTAGTATTTGCATATTCAATTTGTTTTTCAGAAATATCTACACCCACAGAATCTTGTTGCAAATAATAACCAATAAATGTTCCCGAACCACATGCAAAATCTAAATGTTTATTTTTGTCTGTAACTAATTTCTTTACTTCAAGAAAAGTTAAATTATGCCAGTTTGCCTGAATTCCACGATTTTTATCAATTCCATTAATTATTAATTTATCATAATAGCCTGCAGATAAGTTGTTCCAAAAAGTTGACATCTCAATTCCAATTATCTAATTAAATTATAAATTCTTATTATATAAATTCTATAATCAAATTAGTATGTTTACTTAACTTACGAAAAATTTACTCGATGAATAAAAAAAACAGAGAAGAAGATCTCATTACAAGCAAGTCTTTTAGAGATATTGCTGATCTAATCTACAGTGAAACCATCACTACGAGTGAATTTGAACAATTAGACAAAAACAATTTGATTGTTGTATCTACTACAAACACATCTGAGCATAAATCGGTTACTTACAAGAGACGACAGTTCAAGATACATGAGAATGATATCATTTTTTCAAATACAGAATTGATCGAAGATCTATTTTTTCATTTAAAAAAGGTTTCAAACGTAAATAATATAACTTTGATTACAAGTGAATCTGATGATCCAATAAGCAAAAATCTTTATTTAAAAAAACCAGATAGCATAAAAAAATGGTTCAGTACAAACATTGCTTACAATGATGAAAGTTTATTTCCCATTCCACTAGGTTTAGCAAATTCTTATTCTAAAAAAAATATAAACAAGGAAGACTTAAAAAATTCAATTGCTTTCGATTTTTCTAAAGATAAAGGTTTAAAGATGCTTATCAATTTTCGAGTAAATACTAATTTTTCAGAAAGAAGAAAAATTTATGAAAAGTACAAAGGTATTGAATGGGTAGATGTTGATAATCCTGATAACAATATTGATGAATATATAGCTAAAATTAAAAAAAATGATCTAGTTTTATGTCCATGGGGAAATGGTATTGATACCCATAGAATATTTGAGACCTTATATTTAGGTTCTATTCCTGTTACAAAATATCATCCAACTTATGAATATTTAAAAGAATTGCCAGTTATATTTGTTGACAACATGTTAAAGATTAGCTTTGAAGAATTAAGTATCAGATATGAAAATATTAGGAAAAGTGACCTTAACCTTGAAAAACTAAATCCGGAATGGTGGAGAAATTTAATAAATAACAATGAAGAAAGAGTTTACATAGTAACTTTAGAGGAAAACCAAGCTGAGACATCAATGTTACAGAAAAAATATACCAACAAGTTAAAAAAAAGATCAAGAGTTAAAAAATTGAAATACTTTTTAAGGAGATTTAGAAAGATCTTCAAATTATGAATATATTCAGTTCTTATAAAGATCCAAATCGTTTCAGATATAAACTAAAAAAAATTATTAAAGATAGATTCATTTTGTACTCACATTTAGGTTTGGGGGATCAAATTATTTTAAACGGAATGGTAAACCATATTACTGAAAATCAACGTAAGGTGATTCTTCTATCAAAAGAGAAATTCAAAATAAATATGGACTATTTATATAAGAATAATAAAAATGTTGAGCTCTTGTACTTTCCTGAAAATTTAAATCATTTAGATCAATCAGATCCATCTCACGAAGAATTTGTTTTAAGCTTTGCTAAAAAAAACAACTTGGAAGTTCTTAAGGTTGGGTACGAAAAAGTTGGTAAAACTCCTTTTTATGAAGCATTTTACAAACAACTTAATTTAGATTATAAAATTTCTTATGAAAAATTTAATTTTTCAGTAGATCATTTAAAAGAAAAAGATCTGTACGAAAAAATGAGTAAAGTCTATGGTATTAATTACAAAAATTTTAATATTATTCATAGACAACATTCATCTGGAAATATTGAAATTCGAAATATTCCATATAGCAATAATTTATTTGTAGATAAAGAAACTGATCCATTTAATAATTTATTTTTGTATAGAGATTTAATACTAAAAGCCAAAGAGATTCATTGTATAAATAGTAGCTTTGCTCATTTTGTTGATAGAATCAAAACACCTGCAGATCTTTATTATCATGATGTAATTGGATCAAGACTTAGGTTTTCTCAAAATTGGAAGTTTATTGACAAAAAGCTAACAATTAAAGATAATGAATAGATTTTTAAATAGTTTTATTTTTAGATTCAAAATTTTTATAAAATATCTAAATATTATTTATAATTTTTTAATCCCATTGGATAACTACACAATTTCTATTTATGAAGGTAGATTTGGAAACAATATCCAGCAAATATTAAATGGTGTTATTTTTTCAAAAATGAATCATTACAATTTTTATTCAAAAAATCATGAAAACATTGAAAAAACTGAATCAATTAATAATAAATTTGATAATAAATTTCGATTTTTAAAAAAAAGAAGCTCGTTTTTTGGTAATCCTAAATTAGAAATTTCAAAAGTTTTACCAGCAGATTTTTTAAGTTCAAAATATTATTTGGAAAATGCAAACCATTTAATGAAAGGTCTTATTTCAGAAAAAATAAAGTTCCTAGATAATCAACAAATTGATGAGGATACTTTAGTAATTCATATAAGAAGTGGTGAAATTTTCAATGGTAAAGACAAATACGGTGAATATGTACAAAATCCTTTAAAGTTTTATGAGATTTTAATTGAAAAATTTGAAAAAATTTTAATCGTGTCTGAAAATAGTGAAAATCCTGTAATTGATAAACTTCTAAAATATAATAAAGTACAATTTCAATCTTCCACAATGGAAAGAGACTTTAATACTTTATATTCTGCAAAAAATCTTGCTACATCTGGAGTTGGAACTTTTGGAATAGCAGCTGCATTAATGTCACATAAGCTAGAAAATTTATATTGTACAGATATTTTCTTGAAGGATCATTTGAACCCAAATATGATTGATAAAAAAATTGTTAATGTCTATATGTTTAAAATTAAAAATTATATTTCAATAGGAAACTGGGTGTTTAATGATAAAAACAAAAATTTGATGTTGAGTAAAAATGTCGAAATAAAAACTCCTTCAAATTACTTATAATCTTCGTAGTCTTTCTCTTCAATAATCTCAGAATCAAAAAGAGAGTTTATCTTTGATTTTATTTGAAATCTTTTGTCATTAATAATGTAGACATTTCTGGCTGTCTCAATAAAATCTGAATCAAATTTTTTCTCTTTTTCAAGAATTCTTATCTTGTCTTCAATCTCCCAAAGTTGATTGTTTACATCAAGTAACTCTGAATAAAGAATAGAAAATTCATCTGGATTATTTTCTTTTATATTTTTTGATACTGAGCTCAACGTATCGTACTCTTTTTTAATATTTTTTAATTTACTTTTATCAGCTACTTTATTTAATTTTATCTCCAGTATTGATAACTTGTCTACAAGTTCCCCAATCGATATGTTTACTTCAGGCATGATTTAATTATACATTTTTAAACAACAAGAAATTTCCAGGAATATAGTTTTTTATTAAAATTTAATTTACTAATTAGTAATATGATTAGGTGAATGATCCTATAAAAATTATGTATCTGTTTGTATCTGGACGAAAAAATAGATTAAATGTCCTTGAAGATTGTGCAAAAGAATTTTTCTATTCATATAATTTTTTCAAAGATAAATATATTGAGACTGATGTAATTGAATTCAATGAAGTTAAAGATTATTCAAAATTGTTCAAAAAAATTTTAAAATTATCTGATAGGATATTGCGAAAAATGGTTAAGTTTCCTATCTTTATGAGCGAAATAGTGAATAATACAAATTTTAATAAAATTATTAACAGTGATGTTTTGGTAATAACTAATGACAGAATAGGGTGCTCAATAATTCCTATCATGTTGATGAGCAAACTAAAAAAGAAAAAGTTCTATACAACAAATGTATTCGTTCTAGGTCTATTTTCAAACTTAGGTTCTGGAAAAATTCAAAAGTTTTTTCAGAAATGTTTTCTAAATTTGTATTTTTCAATTTATGATAATTTTATATTCATTGGTAAAGCAGAATACGAATATGCCAAAAATTACACACAGAAATACTCATACAAATTTAGATATATCCCTTTTTGTATTGATACTAAATTTTGGAATAAAAAACTAGTTGATAAAGAAAATGATATTCTTTTTGTTGGTAATGACGGCAACCGTGACTTCAAAAAAGTAATAGAAATATCAAAAATACTTAATGAATATAAATTTATTTTTGTTACAAACCAGATAAAAAAAAGCAAAAATATACCGCCAAATGTTGAAATAATAGAAGGTCATTGGAATTATAATTTTTTAAGTGATAAAAATTTAAAAGAGATATATGAAAAATCAATACTTTCAATTATTCCATTGAAAGATTCATTACAGCCTTCAGGACAAAGTGTTACTTTACAATCAATGTCATTGGGAATCCCTGTATTGATATCAAAAACTGTCGGTTTTTGGGACTTTTCAAAATTTCGAGATGAAGAAAATATATTTATGATTACACACGATTCTTCTCCTAAACAGTGGGCACAAAAAATAACAACTCTATTGCAGGACAAAAGTAAACTTTCTAAAATCTCGGAAAATGGAGAGAACTTAATCAAATCTACTTTTAATCTAGAAAAATTTAATCATGAATTAGAAGAATTGATAATAGGTAAAAAATAAATGGTTAAAATTTCAATTCACACAACTATGACAAAACCAGATGAAAGAATGGATCCATGGGAAGAATCAATGAACTGCTATAACGACTTAGCAGATGAAGTTGTAATTACGGGAGAAGATTGGCCTGAACAGTTTAGATGGGATCATATTGGAAAAACATTTAATGAAGGATTAAAAAAATCTACAGGTGATTGGGCAATCAGAATGGATCTAGATTATTTATTTCATGAAAACGATTTAGAGTATATAAGAGATTTTATTGAAAAAAACAATGATGAATTAGCGATTGCTTTTCCAAAAAGACAGTTTTTTACTTATGATAGATATCAACTTCAATCAAGAATCTGTATTGCTGTAAATAAAAAAAAATATCCTGAGATTCAGCTCAACGGAGGTGGAGACCTTTGTTTTCCCACTATTGACGGAAAATTAATTGATGTCAATCGTATTCCACTATCAAAAGCTCCCATATGGAATTACGATATGATGTTTAAAACTAAAGAGATAATTAAATATGAAAGACATAGGTTTGGAAAAGCTTGGTATGAGTATTTTAATAATTGGGGAATTTTTGGTGGAGATACAGAAAAAGAGGCTTATGATGCGTGGTATAGCTGGGTTAAAGAAAAATACAAGAAACATGTTTTTAAAATGAAGCTTGATGATCATCCTATATATATCCAGGAAAAATTAAAAAACCTAGATGATAATCAATTCGGCTATTCGGGTTTTGGTATAAAAGACAACACAAAATTTGATCAAATTGAATTCATAAAAAGAAGAATATTAAAGTTAAGTCTATAAATGAATAATAATGACACAGACATAGTAAATATATTTGAGAACGGTCAATGGTATCATTCTATGATTTATAAAAATATTAAATCAAAAGGTACGTTTGATTATACAAAAATAATAAAAAATCTAAATTTTCCAGAAATGAAAAATAAATCAGTCCTTGATGTTGGATGTTCTGATGGATTTTTTTCAAAATATTTTTTAGAGGAACTTAATGCTGAATATGTCAAAGGTGTTGATATAAATAAGTATGATGGAAGTGTAAACTTTGAAGTTCTAAATACTTATAAAAAAGAGTATTCGGATAAATATAACAAACATGATGATTTTTATAATTTAAAAGAAAGCTATGAGAAACTTGGTTTAAAAAATTCAAACAAATTTTTACTTACTAAAAATATTTTTGACTTAAATATGGAATTTGAATATGGTTCGATTTATAATTTGAGTAATTTTGAGATCCATGACGTTACTTTTTGTGGATCCCTACTTGAACACTTAAGAGATCCTATAACTGCAATTGAGCAGCTTTACTTTAAAACTAAAGAATATTGCATTATAGATGTCTCAAATTCCTTTAAAAATATTATGCCGTTAATGAATAAACCGTATTTAAAATATACAGGCGCAGGTGGGAATTTCTTTCATTATTCTGATAAATCAATCGAATTGATGTTAAAAAATGTTGGATTTAAAAGTGTAGAAAGACTCAAAAGATATAAAATTAAAATCGAAAAATATGATTATAAAATTCAGCATTCAATATTTATAGGAATAAAGTAATCTAAGCTTTCAAAATATTCCATGAATATTTATTGTTTTCTTCTAATTCAAAAATCATAGAAAGTGCCCAAGTCAACAGTATTGTTCCATGTATGTCTGGGTAATTTTCACCATTTGAAGTAATTAGTCCGTAATAATATTTTTGACTTTGATTTCTAAAATAGGAAAATCCACCATAATCTTCATAAAACCTTGAATATATTATTTCTTTTACATCTTTAAGATATGATACGACTTCATTTCTTTTGTAATCAACTTGACTTGATGCCTCATATAAAACAAAAACTGTATCTACTAGATCACAACCATCATTATTAACCTTTGTTAATAAACAATAATCTATAAGTTTTTTTGGATAATGTATTTCTTCACCTATCCATTTCAAACCACTTAATACTTTCATTGCACCATTAATTAATTGACTCTGCGAAGGCAACTCTCCTTGATAATAAAATCCATCATTATTTAAATATTTTTTAATTTGTGATTTTAAAATTTTTGACTGTTTTTCATTGTCATTTAATTGTGTTTTATTAAAAACACATAAGTTGGCATATTCTGCTCCAGATGACCAGGGCTTAGACCAATTTAAATTTTCTAAAAAGTTTACAATATCCTCATGTTCTTTTTCAAACTCATCATATAATCTTTCATTTTGTGCACCAACTTGAAATAAAGTTGAAATTGCTTGTTTTGTTTCTGCTCTGACTGCGGTCTCTAATTGATTACTAATACCTTTATAATCAACAATATTTAGCTTACTTAAAGAGGTTTTGATTAAACCTTTCAATTTTTGATATGTTGTAAAGTTCTTATAACCATCCAGCAATTCAACGTCTATATATGAATTTTTAGGAAATCTACTAGTTTGAGTTTGAAATGAATTTATGTAATTGATCCAACTCTTTTGCTCGTTAATATTTAATTTGTTCCAAAGGCCCAATGTATAATATATTTTCAGGGCATAACAGCTATATCCAAGTTTTAAATTTTCACCATTTTTTGTATTTCCTTTGATTGTGTTCTTAAATTCAAATTCATTTTTAAACTTTAGTGTATCTAAAAAACTTTTTATCTTATCTTCAAGGTTTTCAATATCTGAAGCCATACTAAAATTTCATATTTTTATATAGACCTATGAGTCGGTGTTTACTAAATTCAATAAGGGAATAATTTGCATCTAATAGAATATTATTTACGTTTACAATAGTTGTTTCCTGGTTTACCCCTCGCTCTGCGCCAAAGTCAACCGATACAAACTCAATATTTTTTAAGGTATTAAATGAGCCCTCAAGTACTTCTGGCTCAAATCCCTCAGCATCAATTTTTAAAAGTTTAATCCTTTGTTTAAAATCAAAACTATCTAATGTTTTACTTTCTACCATTTTAGAATTTTTGGATCCAAAATCTAAAAATGAAGTATTACCTCCATCGTTATCGACATATAAATTTCTTTGCATATTTTGATTAGAAAGACCTAAATTATAAAGATCTTTACTTTCTACATTATTCAGCTTTAAACATTCATATGTTTCATGATCAGGTTCAAATGCTATGTAGTTGATATTTATATTTTTTTCCTTAAGTGCAAGATTAATCTCACCAACGTTTGCCCCACAATCAATAATCCAATCATTTTCTTCAAAATTTATTGATTTCAAACAATAAGATTCAAGAATTAAATTGAATTTGATCTGATATCCATTAACGACCCTTAAAACTCTTCTATTCGGATAATAAAATTTTTTATTATTTTTTTGGAATTCAAACATATTTTTAATGGAGTTAATTTTTCCGTGCTTTGAGTAAAAAATATTTATAAAAAAACAAAATATTTTGTTACTACCGTGCTTTATTATGAAGGCTAAAAATTTTCCTTTAATTACGAATAGGATTTTAGAAAATAAACTTAAATTTTTATAATCAATACGTCTAAACATAAATGGTGGAATATTAATTAAATGTGGCAGTGACTCAATCATTTGTTGAAAATATTAATATCACTCATTACAGTTGTAAAAAAATTAAACTTATCATTGTGTTGAATTTTGTTTATGCGTTCGATGAAAATTATAATGATCAAGCATATGTATCAATATGTAGTTTAATAGAAAATATAGATGTAGATTGTCATATAAGTATTATTCACAAAGATTCTGAAACTTTTAAAAATAAAAAAGAGAAATTGGAAAAACTCTTTAAAAATTTAACAATTGATCTACATACATTTTTAAAAGAAGATATTTTCTTACCAAATCTTGAAGAAGTTCATGTTTCAGAGGCAACTTATTATCGATTATTTTTTGACAAATATCTTAACCGTAATATCAAAAACTATATCTATATTGATGCAGATGTTGTTTGTTTAAATAATCCTGAAGAAAAAATTAATAAAGTATTCAAGAAAATGCAAGAAGAAAAATATGTAATTGCAGCTAGAACTGAGTCAATTGTTTTTGAAAATGAAAAACAAAGAAGAAAAAAAATTGGAGTTGAAAAAAATTATTTTAATGCAGGAATAATGTTTGTAAACTACCAAAAATTACTAGAGGAAAAAATATATGAAAATCTAAGAATTAAATTAAGTAATATAAATGATTCTATAAAATTTTGGGACCAAGATGTTTTAAATTCTTTTTTTAACGGAAATTATCTCGAACTAGACAATTCATTGAATTATGACCCAAATATTTATAAAGATAAATTTAAATACGACGAACCAGTTGTGACTTATTTTTTGCACTATCAAGGAAGCAATAAACCATGGACTGTAAATGGTGTCTTTGGAAAATATGCAAAATATTATCATTATTATTTTAAAAAGTATGAATTGGGAGAATATCATATTACAAGTACTTGGAAAAAAGAGGCATTTTTACAATTTATAAATAATGTAATTACATTTAAATTTTTAAAATTATCAAATCCATTTAAATATTTAACATCCGTAATATCCTATTTAATAGGAAAAAATTAAATCTATAAATGTTATGAATCAAAATAAAGACGTTTTAGTTGTAGGATCATTAGGCCTTGTTGGCTCATCTCTGATGAGAGTTCTAAAAAAATCAAGTAAAGTAAATAAATTAATTGGTTCAAATAGAAATGATACTGATTTATTTTCTTTTGAAGAAACAAAAAAATTAATAGAAAATACTAAACCAAATTTGTTAATCATAGCTGCTGCAAAAGTAGGTGGTATTCATGCAAACAATCAACTAAGAGCAGAGTTTTTATTGGAGAATTTAAAAATAAATACAAACTTACTTGAAGCTTGCATACCTTTTCCAGAAATTCAGATAATTAATTTAGGTAGTAGTTGCATTTATCCTCTAAAAGCAACTAATCCTATCAAAGAAGAAAGTTTCATGGAAGGCAAACTTGAGCCAACAAATTCTCCATACGCAATGGCAAAACTAACAGCCATTGAAATGGGAAGATCTTTAAATCTACAATTTGGACATAAAGTTACAAATTTAATGCCAACTAACTTATATGGGCCGAATGATTATTTTGATGAGAATTACTCACATGTAATTCCAGGTTTAATATCAAGAATGGATAAAGCAAAAAGAGAAGATAAAGATTCTTTTAAAATTTGGGGTTCAGGCAAACCATTAAGAGAATTTTTATACGTTGATGATTTAAGTAATGCCATTGATTTTTTAATAGATAAAGAAGAAAATGTTGATTTAATCAATATTGGAAGTGGGCAAGAGGTTACAATTAAAGATCTTGCTACAAAAATAAAAAAGATTATTAATTTTGAAGGAGAATTAGAATTTGATAAATCGAAACCAGATGGAAATCCTAGAAAGCTCTTAGATTCATCAAAGATAAATAATATGGGATGGAATCACTCTGTGGATCTTGATGAAGGATTAAATTTAACTTACCAATGGTTTTTAGAAAACTTTAATAACTTAAAACGTTAAGTTTTATTTTGGATTTTCCCAGGTAGGTTTAATTAAATTGTTTTTAAGAAGTATCTCTTCTTTTTTAGCAAGCTCAATATCGTGCTCAACCATTATTTTTACAAGATCCTTAAAACTTGTTTTTGGAGTCCAATTCAATTCTTTTTTTGCCTTGGAATAGTCACCTAATAGATAATCTACTTCATTTGGTCTAAAATACTTTTCTGAAGTATCAACATACTCAGTCCAATCAAGTCCAACTTCACTAAATGCTAACTTAGCAAAATCTTTAACTTTGTAAGTTTCACCTGTAGCTAATACCCAATCATCAGGCTGATTGTGTTGCATCATTAACCACATTCCTTCTACATAATCCCCTGCAAAACCCCAGTCTCTTGATGCGTCTAAGTTTCCCAAAGTAAGCTTTGTTTGTATTCCTAAATGAATACGGCCTACAGCTTTTGTAATTTTTCTTGTTACAAAAGTTTCTCCTCTAAATGGAGATTCATGATTGAATAAAATTCCATTAACTCCGAAGATACCATATGATTCACGATATAGTTTTGTAACGTTGTGTGCAAAAACTTTTGATGCTGCGTAAGGGCTTTTTGGATCAAATATTGAATTTTCATTTAATGATGTTTCAGAACCACCTCCATACATTTCAGAGGATGATGCTTGATAAAACTTAATTTCTTTTTCAGAGTTTCGAACTGCCTCGAGCAATGACAAAGATCCAAGGGTTCCAACTTGTGATGTATATATTGGATTTTTAAATGAAACAGCAACATGGGATTGAGCTGCTAAGTTATAGATTTCATCTGGCTGAATGTTATTTATTAGTGAGTTTAAGGATGAGGAATCTAGAAGATCTGAATAATACAACCTAAATTTATTATCTTCTTTGTGATCAGCGATAAATTCGTCGATTCTTTCAGTATTTATTGAAGATGACCTTCTTATAATTCCGTGTATTTCATATCCCTTATCTAAAAGTAATTTTGATAAGTAGTATCCATCCTGTCCTGTTATTCCGGTGATAAATGCTTTTTTCATCAATTAATTATAAACCCTATCCCCTTCTTTGTTTATATTCAAATTTTCAAAATATAGAATATAACCAAGTAAAACATAGAAAACAATGGGAAACTGTACGCCTTCCATTGCTATATCTAATGAAGCACAAAATAATACAGGAACAATAAATCCTACAATTCTATAGTTGCCTTTATCACGCCTCCATTTTTTTATAATTCCAAAATATAAGTAAATAAAAGCAAATAATTGAAGTAATCCTCCTCTGGCAAGAATATTGACAAAATAACTATGAACATTCTCATTTAAACCATCTCTGCCAAGCCTTCCAGGAGCTGTCGGGTCAGTCATTTGTGGGAGAATTTCTTTGTAGCCATATGCGTTGATTAGTTTGTTTTCTGCTGCCATATCAAATATAATATCTTGCCAAATGTCTAGCCTCCAATTAGTAGTTGGATCTCTAGATTCGAGTCTTCCGTAGTGAATATAAAAAGATAAAAAAACTTTTCTTGTATCATTTTTAAGTGCTAATTCATTAACACTTTCTGTAATTAGACTTCCAGGAGCAACTAAAATTTCATTATATTGTAAGGTTTTTGTTTCTTCATTAACATACAAATAATCAACATAAACAAGTGACGACAAAAATACCAATATAGAAATGATAGAAATTCCAATTGACTTTAATATGTTTAATTTAAAGAAGCTTCTTTCATAAAAGATCTCAAATAATACAAATAACATTAAACCAACAAATGACCCTCTGCTCATAAATAAAAGGAGTGGAAGAATAAGAGATGATGAAATAAAAAAGTAAATAATCTGCAAGTCTTTTTTGAGAACTAGATTTCTTACAAATATATTCGAACCTATTGTTGCCAACATAATGTCGGATGCTTTAAGAAAATTGAATTTATCAGAAAATTCCTTAAAAAAATTGATTATAAAATCAGGATAATTACCAGTTGAAAATAAATACATAACAAAAGGAATGGGGATAAAAATTAAAAAATATTTTTCGTTAAAATCAAAAGTTTTAAAAATCCAAATTGATAAAAATAAAATTGAAAAAGTCCAAATATAAGAGCTGGTCTTATATGTATATGGATTAAAAATACTAGATTGTGAAATTATCGACAGTAACAAAAATATAGCTACTGTAAGCGAAAATACAAAAATTAAATTTCTTTCAACAAAGTTTTCTATTTTTAACTTTTTGTAAAAAATAATTGAAATTATAGACCACAATAAACAGCCGAAAACAATTAACTCTCCAAGTCGAAAATTTCCAAACCTAATTCCGACAAAGGATCTTGTAAATAAAGCAACTAGAAATAAAAATATAATAAAAATTAATGGTATTGTTTTATTTAAATATTTCATTCAAAATCATTCTAATTATGGTTTTTTGGTTTTTCTTTTTTTAATTTTTCGTGAGAATCTGTAATAAAATTTATATAAATTTCCTTCAGATATTTTATTTGATCTAGAGTCAATAATTTCATCTTTATTTAATAAAAGTTTTTCAAATAGCTCTAAATAGTTTGCAGACATTAAATCTGCATTAAAAGGATAATCTAATACTTTATTATATAAATTATGATAATCGATCATTACATTTTCTAATTTAATCTCAAGATTATTGAGATCATACTCTACTCCATAATCTCTGCAATATTCCGTGGTTCCCCCGCTATCAATATACATTAAAGGCAATCCACATTGAGCGCCTTCAATATGGTGATTTCCAGATGGCTCATTTATTGATCCTGTTAAATATATATGAGATTTTTTTATTTCAAATGCAAGAGATTTTCCCGAAAGTGGTGGGATATGTTCAGTATTATTAAATATAAAATTTTTGGGTAAGTTTCCAATATAAGTAAATTCTATTTTATTTTTCCATCTTTCGTTATAGAGCATTTCATCAAGTTTTTGGTAAACGTCAAATCCCTTATTCCAATTTGCACCCCAATGATGTGTTACTATTTTAATTTTATCTTTTTGATTCCAAGGTGTATGACCTTCATTGTTAAATATTGAAGAATCTGCACCAGCATAAATTATTGTTGAATTTTCATTTTGCAACCCTTGGGAAGAATAAAGATTCTTTAGCCATGTACTAACAAAAATTGAGTGGTCAGCAAACTTATTTGCGTTAATTAAATATTTGTTAACGTAATTTGTACCTTTTCTCTCATCGCATTCATTAATTCTGTGGATTACAAGTGTGTCTTTTTTTACATAGTCAAGGTAATTTCTTACATCAATATGAGTGAATGCTGAAGATTCAGAAGTTTTCCTTGGTTCAGTAAGTAATATTATATCAATATCTTCATCATCTAAATTATTAACTACGATATGATTTTTTGATTTTAAATAATTCATCAAATTTATTGCAAATAAATTGCCACCTCCCCAGGGACCGTTTTTAATTTTCGTTCCAATACTAATTTTCATAAATATTTTTAAACATTTCTTCGAACTTGTTAAAACCATGAGGTATAAGGTACCTCTCTGCATTTCTTCGAGCTACATCTGTGTTAGGATTTGCTTTTTGATAATTTTGCATATCAAAAATTGACTCTGGATCAAGAATTTGTGATGCTACTCCAACATTTGTAGAAATTATAGGAACATTAGCTAAGCTACATTCCATTATCGCTTGAGGCCCTCCTTCGACCCTAGATGAAACAATGTATAAATCTAGACAATTGTAAAGTTCGTTTAAATTTTTGAATTTGACCATTTCTAAATAAACAAAATTTATTTTTTTTTTCTTCGAGTTTATTTATAATATATTGTCTTCTTTTGCCAGTGAGTAAAACCATTAAATTATCCTTACGCTTTTTCAATTGGCTTACAATTTCAATGAATTGATCGGGTCCTTTCGATAGTTTAGGTGATTGTAAATCAGATCCTTCTGTATCTCTTTGAAAAGATCCCACTACAAAGGAATCTTTTGGGATTTTATATTTTGCCCTTAGGTTTGTCTTTTCTTTAATTTGATACCAAATATTTTCATTAAGCCAAAAGGGGATTGTATGGATTGTTTTTTTTGTATATTTTGATAATTGCCTGTATGTTGAGTCTGATATAACATGATACTCGTTAACAATTTCATCTCTTTTATAAAAATCAATTTGTTCATTTTCATCAAATTTATCTTCATCAATATGGTGTATTGTGCAAACTACTTTTTTTCTAGTTAATTTTGATATTGGTATCTGTTTCCATGTCCAAGGTGAAATAAGCCAAATTATGTCTGCGTTAAATAAAAAATTTGAAGAAATAGACTTGTTATGTTTTAACCATTCTTTTCTAAATCTATCAACAACCCACGATTCTTTAGGATTGTTTAAATAAACTTTCATTATTTAGTTATTTTTTGGGAGTTTTGTTTTTTCTGACACAATTTGCATAATACTCTTGATCTACTTTATTTTGTTGAGAAATATTATTTTTCATATTCAATATATATAGTTTTTCTTTCATAAATTCATACTTATAGTCTGCCTTCATAAGGTCTGAAAATAGTTTATAGTCTTGGGAATAAAAAAAATTTTCATCATAAAAACCCAGCGATTTAATCACATTTGTTTTTATAAGTAAAGTTCCGTGAATAAATGGGTTTTTGTATTTCATTGTTAGTTTATTTGGAAAAAAATAACTTAACCGAGGAATAGTTTTATTGGTATCTTTAATTGTTGCTCTTGAAATCACAAAATCTAAGTTTTTATTCATTATTCTCTTTATTTGAATATCTAATCTGTGGTTTAAACTCACATCATCCGCGTCTTGTCTCGCTATGTAGTCTCCTTTTGAATTATTAATAAGAATATTAAGTGATTTTGTTAATCCAATATTTTTTTTGTTTTTGTATATTTTTAACCTATTATCTGCTTTTGTATATTCTTGGATAATTTCATGAGTATTATCTGATGAGCAATCGTCTAAAACTAAGAATTCAAAATTTCTATAATCTTGATTCAGTATACTTTCGACTGCTTTACCAATACTCTTTTCAGAATTGTAAACACTCATTATTACTGAAATTAAAGGTTTGCTATTATTCATTAATTATGCTCTTAAAAGTAGATAAAAGTTTGCTGCCGCTTAAGTAGGTCGATAGATAATCCTTATTTATCTCTCCCTGCTTTTTAAAATTTTCATCTTCAATCATTTTTATTTTGTTTCCCAAATCATTTTTATCAAATTGATCAAAACAAAATAAGTAGTTTTTTGGAAAAAACTCAGATATTCCCCCAGCTTTAGGATAAATTGATGCAACTCCTAACATTGAGGCTTCACACAAGAGAGTTGGCTGACCCTCTAGGAGTTTTGTTGCAGTAACAACACATTGAGATCTATTTATCAAATTTAATACTTCATGATTTTTCATATTTCCGAGAAAGTCAATATTTTTTGATTGATATTTTTTCCGTAAGAATTTTAGTAATGGTCCATCTCCCACAATCTTTAAATTGAAGTCTTTGATATTTGAAGAAATAAATGTAGTAATTAAATCTTCAACGCCTTTTTCTTTTGAGATCCTCCCAGCATAAACAATAAATTTTTCTTTTTTAATATCTTCTTGTAAAGAAATGTATTCAATGTAATTTGGAAAAACAAATATTTTTTCTTCATTAATATTTAATTTCTTTAAAAATGTTTTATGAAATTCTGTCAATACAAGTATCTTTATATCAGAGTTTTTTAGTATCTTAAAGTAACGAATTCCAAAAAATATCACAGCTATTGATCTCAAAAAATATTCATCATAATATCTATTGAAAATACCAACCGATTCTTTCTCAAGTCCACATGCATTGCAGAATGCTTCACCTTTATGATGCTTTCTACTTAAAAATGTTTTAGTGCAGTTGTACCTAAAATTATGAAGCTTAACTAAAACTTTAATTTTCTTTTTCTTAGCCAACTTAAACAAGCTCAAAGACCCTTTAAACCATGTATTGTGAATATAGATTACATCCGGAGAAAAAGTAGTTATTTTATCTTCGAGTAATTTGTAGCTTTCTTTATCAAAACTCAAAAGTAAAGAAATTAATTGTTTAAAACTGTTGGTTGTTTCGTTTGAAAAAAATAATGTTTCTACTTGAAAGTGATTTTTTAAAAATTTTGTTTCATTTTCAACAGCAATATCTTCACCACCTTTAAGTCTATATTTTGTATGAACAATTAATATTTTTTTCATAAATAAAACAATTTTTAATTTTTATTATCTAGTTAATATTAACTCAATGCATGTTGTTCTTTTTTTTACTTATGATATTTCTTTAAATGATTGGAAAACATCAGGTATATTGGATAGAGAATTAAGAATTTATGAAGAACTAGAAAAAAATGAAAATTTTAAATTCACTTTTATTACATATGGAGATATTAAAGACAGTAAGATAATTTCAAATCCAAATATAAATGTTATTCCAATCTATTCAATTTTTAAAAGATCTAAAAACAGTCTCGTTAGGTTCATAAAATCATTCGTTTTTCCTTTTTATCTAAAAAAATAACTTAGAAGAATTTGATGTTATAAAAACCAACCAATTACATGGCTCATGGATTGCGATTATTTTAAAATATTTAACTAAAAAGAAGCTTTACATAAGGACAGGGTTTGATTTTTATACATTTTCAATTAAAAAAGATGCTAGTTTCTCTAAAAAATTATTTTTCTATTTATTAACTAAAATATCTTTAAATAAAAGTGATGTTTATTCAGTAACTTCAATCACTGATAAGAACTTTTTAGAGAAAAAATTTAATTCAAAAAATAAAATTAAGCTTGTAAGAAATTGGGTCGAGCCTGTAGATATAATTGAAAAGCGTTTCAATAATAGAATACTCGCTGTAGGTAGACTTGAAAAGCAAAAAAACTTTTCAGAACTTTTTAAACAACTTGAAAATTCTAATTTTCTAATCGATGTCGTAGGAAATGGAAGCCTTAGATCTAAATTAAAAAGGAAAGCAATTGAAAATAATGTAAAGGTAAATTTTTTAGGCAACCTAAATAATAAAGAACTGATGGCGCTTTATGCAAAATATAAAGTTTTTGTATCGTCATCACTTTATGAAGGTAACCCAAAAGCTGTTTTAGAAGCTATGTCCATGGGTTGTGTAGTAATTGCGTACAAAATAAATAATATTGAAGAAATTATCACTCAAAGAGCCAATGGTATTTTATATGAGTTTGATAACAAAAGTTTACAAAAAGAAATAGATTACATTTTTGCAAATGAAAAAACATATGAAGAAATAGCCAGTGCAGGTAAAAATTATATTAAAAAGGAAAACAGTTTCGATTTATATAAAACGAAAGAATTAAAGATTTTAAAATTACTCAGAACTTAGAAGTCTTTTATTGTTGTCGACTGAGAGTCTTATTCGATTGTCGTAATCAAAATATTCGGGATTATGTGTACTGTTTAAAATAGTTATTTTTAAATCTTTTAGAATTTTAAAGATCAATTCACGTGATTCGTCATCTAAATTAGAAGTTGATTCATCCAAAAAGAGAATTTCTGATTTTGATAAAATTGCCCTAATAAATGATACTTTTTGCATTTGACCGGATGATAAAGATGTATTTGAAACTTGTAAATCAAGAGGATTATCAACTTTTTCATTAAATAACTTAAATTGATCAATCATATTAATCATTGCTTCGTCAACAATTTTTGTAGACGATCCATATTTAAGATTTTCTCGTAGGGTACTTGAAATTATTAATGGAGTTACTCCTATGTACCCAAAATTATTTGTGAATGAGTTAATTATTCCTTTTTCAGGATATAGAACCCCTGATAAGATTCCTAAAATTGTACTTTTACCTGTCCCGTTTGGGCCGGTGATTATGGTGTGCTTGTTTTTTTCAATTGTAATATTTAAATCTTCAAATATATATTCATCTGAATTAAAATATTGAAAAGTTATATTTTTTGCCTCAATTGCAAAGCTGCTATGATTTTTATCAACGTTAAAATAATTTTTTCTCAATACAATTTTATTTTTTTCTAATTGATAAAGACTATCTAAGTGAACATGAGAATTTACTACTCTAGATAATGACTGATTAAATGTACCAAAAGTTTGAAAAAGTCTATAAACAACCCCAATAAAATCAATTGTTATAATTTTTGCAAAATTAAAAAATACTACCAATATTGTTAACACCAATAATGCAACAAATTGTGGGATGCTTGCATTGATTGTTCCGTATATTGCACTTCTTAGTTCTACATTTTTAAATACATTAACCTGCTTGCTAAAATTATCAGTCTCTTCTTTTGTTTTTCTTAAAATTTTTATTAAAAATAGATTATCGAGTATTTTTTGAATGTCAGAATTTATTTCTTTGCCTTTAACATATGCTTGATGGACAAATTCCCTTCCTTTAATTGTAAAAAATCTTGTAGGAATTACTAAAAAAACTGACCCAATCAAAAAGGTTGTAACAGTCCTTAAATCCGTTACTAACAGATAGGTCGCATAAACAAATAATTGTAATAAAGCATTAATCAAAGAAGCTAGAGCCCCATAAAAAAAGGATATATGGGTACTTACAATATTTATATAAAAGAACGAATCTGAAATTGAATAATTAGATTTGTTGAAAACCTCTCTAAGCAAATATGATCTCAATTTTTCTTGAATTTCTAATTCTAAATTTTTTAAATTTGTTTTTTCTAAAAAATTAAAAAGAAATCTAAGAACAACAATAATGGGCAAAAGAAATGATTTGTCGACCACAAAATCAATAAAAACATTATCAACACTAATTTCCCCAACTAATATTGATGTAAGAATTAATATTGATCCAATATCGAGAAAAACATTTAGATTTGATAAAACTACTGAAAAAAGTATTCTGAGTTTCTTATTATTCGTATCTGTTATCTTTGAAACATAAAATACACCTGTAATAATTTTTTTATATTTTTCAATCATTTAAATTATTCTAAACATTTAATTGTTTTGTATTGCATAAAGTTTTTTTATAACTTCATCAGACGGACTAACTTTATCCGTTGTTCGTTGTCTTCTAAAATTCTTGTAATTTTTAAAAAAATAAAAACTTTTTTCTAGATCGAACTTTGAAAGAAATAAACTATTTTCATCTTTAAATAGAAAATTTGAATCTAAGTGTTCATATCTCCATACCAAAGTTGGGATTCCTAAAAGATGGCATTCTTCAACAACTCCGTCTCCATCAGTAATAACAAATTCTGACGAATTTATTTCATTTAAAAATTCATCATAATTTATTAAATCATATAATTTTATATGTTCTGAACTTAATTCTTCGATCAATCTAAAAGATTTTAATTTATTTTTTGTTGGTATATGTAAATACCAATTTATAAAATACTCTTCATCGATTGATTTGATAACTTTTACTAATTGGGACATATTTTGTTTACTGTTGATATTTTCAGTTCTATGAATAGAGATAGTAACTTTATTTTTTTCACTTTTGTTTTTAAGACTTACAAGATTTAGGCTATCGTAAATCGTATTTCGATCGATACTTAAAATTTCACCTTTTACGGACCATTTAATTAATTGATTTTTGTGATCAACGTCGTTGACAATTAAATAGTTTGATAGCTTTGCAACGCAATATCTGATAAATGATTCTGGAAAATGTTTTAACATACCTGGAAAAGTTTTCCCTGCCTCAAGCAAAACCAGCTTTCCTTTGTTTCTTTTAACAATAAAAGCTCCTATCAGAGTAGAAAGTGTATCTCCGTGTACTACACATAATTGGTCTTTCATATCTTTATTTCTTTTGAAAATAATATTGATGATTGAAACGATCATTAACCATATAAGACCTGAATATGTTCCAATATCATCTTGACTTTTAATAAACTTGATGTGCTCATACTTTCCAGAAATTTTTTTAATTAAATTTTCTGCTTTTTTTGGGTGTTGTCCTGTTTCATAAAGTATGACTTCTATATTTTTTTTAATTGCAGAATTGATTACAGGAATAGTTTTTATAAATTGGGCTTTGGTCCCTAAAATAAAAAAAATCTTCACACTTAAATATTAACTTATTTAATGTATCAAAGTTATTTTAAAGTTGTTAAGAAATTTGTTATTTTTTTGAAAAAATAAATTAATTTGCTTATTTTTGAATTTTTTAATTGTTTTTTGTTAAATTCCATGTTTATAAATTTATCATTTCTTACAATGTTTACGGGGTGCTTGATAGGAAATTTCATATTAAATTTTTTATTTCGTGTCACAGATAAATATTTATGTCTTTGTAATGTATGTGTTGCTCCTTTATGACCAAATCCTAGGTTTTTGATAAGATTTACTGATGGAGAAACAGAAATCTTTTTATTCATCCTTAAAGAATATGTCCATTTAAAATCCCAAGAATCAACTATATCCTTATATGCATTTTCGTACATTTGAAAATAGTATTTATACTCCTCATCGGAGTAAAATAAATTTCTAAATTCTTGCGTATTTTTAACTTTTTCCCAGTTATTTAAATCATCATTATAAAATTCAAACCATCGATCCCGCCATGTTGCCCAACCCCAAATTTCTGGATAAATAGAAAAATAATAACTATCTTTTGTATCCACTTTTGATAAATAATTAAAACCATTTATTTGGGCTATTTCTTTGTTCTCTGAATGTAATTCAAGAAGATCATCACAGTATTGAAAAAAAGTTTTTGATGGAAGCGTATCGTCCTCTAGAATTATCGCAGAACTTTCAAAATTAAAAACGTAATCTAGTCCAGATTTAAACCTTTTTTTTAAACCTAAATTTTTTTCTGAATAAACTCTTTCAACATTACAATCCCAATTAATATTTTCGAGTATTTTTTTTGTTTGATTGCAATAACGATTTTCTTTAATAGACTTAGGTCCATCAAGTATTATGTAAAAATTTTTTGGCTTTACAGACGCTATTGCTTTTAATACTTTTTTTGTTGTATCTGGTTTATTATAGGCAAACAATACAACGGCATTTTTTACTTGATAATTAATAATAATTTAAGTTTATATTTTTATTTTTTTTTTGCTTAAAAATGTGTAGTTATATTAATTTTATTCCACTGCCCCAAGTTACTAAATCTTCATATTTAACTATTTGCCAGTTTTTTTTAGCAGAAAAAACCGATTCTTTATAGTGTTTTCTTATATCATGAAAATACAATTTACAATTAAGGCTGTCAATTGCTTCTACGAGATGAATCAAAGAACTATCAATACAGTGTATTTCTTTTGCTTTCCTGATCAAATGAATGTTTGAAAAAAAGTTAGGTGTAAGTTTGCTATCTAAAAAAATTTTTTGAAGTTTAGAGTCTATATTCAAACTAAATTTTTCTGATGATTTCGAAGATGTATTTTGTATCAATATAAACTCTTTATTTAAATCCAGGTCAATTTCTTCAGGTGGTCTTATTGGAAGTTTTAAATTATTAAATCTTGTATTAAAGTCAATATTACTTATCTTGTAAAATGCTTTATCCCATTCTGGGTATGAAATATTTTCAAATCCTATGTAGCGAATTTCTAAAAAAAGAAAAATTGATATGATTTTTGAAAAAAGCTTCTCTATGTTTTTATTTGTTTTAAAAAAGTAGGCGTTCAAGTAGTAATTTATTTTTTTTAATGAAGGAACAGGTAAGACTCTAACAAAATCGTTTTCTGAATAAAGGTATTTAATTGATTTGTAGTTCACCAAACTACAAATCAATGTCACATGTTTTTCCTCAGAAATGTTGTTTACTAAGCCATTACAAATAATATGATCACCTATGCCAGGATTATGATGAATGATTATTTTTTTTCTCATATTATTAAAATGTTATACATATTATTTTAATTTTTTAATATAAAAGAAAATTTGTTTTTCTTTTATAATTAGAAAATCAACACCATTAACTCTTATATACAAAAAAATCAAAAAAATGTTTTTTATATTTTATTTTTATTTTTACAAAATTTAATTGTTTTTCATTATGTCAAAACAAAAACTTTAAGAATACCAAATTTTATAGATGAATATATATCTCTAGCGTCAAACTTTAATTTTTGGAAAACTTTAGATTTTAATGCAGGCGATAGATTTGGTGGGAGTTATAGCATTTACCTTACTTCAGGCCCAGTATCAAATATTGGGGGAATTATAGGTTGGAATGAGTTTTCAGATATTGCAATTTCTAGACTTTTTAATTTTTACTGGGTTCTTCTACTCCAAATTTTATTTTCATTTTTGATTGTAAAGAATTTTGGAGGTAGCCTTAAGTTTCTTTTTGCTTTTAATTCACTGCTAATAATTTTAATACCCTGGTGGCAAGGGTCATTGTATATGATTGGGGAAATTCCATCTGTTATTTTATTGGTAAACTCAATTTTTTTATTTAATAAATACAGATATTTTTCACTTACTTTAATTAGTTTTTCAATATTTTTTGGAAAGCTTTTGAATGTAATTCCATTTTTAATATTTTATATTGTTTTGTTTTACATAGAAAAAGATTTAAAAAAGGTGATAAATGATGCAATTATCTTTTCAATTCCGTTTATCTTTTGGCTTGGATTAGTGAATTTTAATTATGAAAGCGGTAATTTACAAGATTATATAACTGATCTATATAATCTAATCTCAAATCATCAAAGTTCTGGCATCTCAAGAGAGGGAAGTATTTTTAGTCTTTCTAATTTTGTTAACTCAGAAGCTTCCAGTTGGAATAGTTATGAATTAGTTCGAATTCTTTTCGCCCCATTGTCCTTTTTCTTTATTTTGATTAGAAATAGAATAGATTTAATAAATTTTTTTGGAAATATAATATATCCATTAGCGATCTCAACTCTTTGTACATATATGTGGTTTTGGTTTTTAAGTCCTACAAAATGGATGAGATACTCTCAGCATTTTGTAATTGTAATTCTTATCTCAGCAGTTTACTTTATAAATTTTGAAATAATCAAATCAAAGTTAGATCTATTTATTATTTCGTCAATGCTTTTTTTATACATAGATAATGAAAAAAGTTTGATATTTTTTGGAATATTTTCTTTAATTTACCTTTTATTTCTTTCAAAAAGAAAATTTAATTATTCCATAATTAGTTATTTGATTACTTTTATAGTGCTGGTTGATCTTTTTATTCCTTTTCTAAATACAAATACACAGAGTAATTTAGAATTTAGAATTGAAAGTTGTGCTGAAAATCTAATTTCTGATAATTGTTTTCGTGAATATGAAAGTAATTAATCAATTCAATTTTTTTGATCCAAAAGATTAATCCAGTAATCAATCCACATATATTTATTATTATTAAATTTTTCGTATTCACTCTCATAAGCCTCGTTGAGCTTTTCTTCATTTATATCAAACAGTTCGCTCCAATCATCTAAAATTAACATTGGAATCTGATAATTTTCATAGTGGTTGATTAAATTATTTCTAACAACAATTGGTATTGTTTTTACTATTAAAGATTCCCAGTATCTGTGTGTGTCATATCCCACTCCAGGCGGACAAATATTAAACTTATACTTAGATAAATTTAGTATATAAGTTTTGTGGTCTGGGTAAGTAGCTATGTCTACATATTTAAGTTTTTGGACTATTTTAGATAATTGTTCTCTATTCTCAAAGCTTGTATGAGGTGCAAATGAACTTAATACTAATTTTTCTTTTTTTTCTTGGTTTAACTTTACCTCTTTACTTTCAAAATGCGATCTTATTCCATTTTTAAACTTTTTTAAATTTTCTATTCCCAAAGGTAGAGCTTTTAATTTTTCATGTTTGGTAGAAGTACTTAGATTTTCTGCAAACCATAATATTAAATTATCATTCAAATTTTCTAAATATTTATCAGTAATTGGTGAGAAATGATTATGTGAAATTAAAAAATGTTTCTTATTTATTTTTGGACTATATTTTTCAAAATAATCATCTATATAATTTGATTGAACAAAAATTATATCTCCATTAGACACTTTTTTGAGGTCAATGACCCTACCATCATCAAATACATGATCGGCAATTTTTCTAAGTGTGTCGCCAGTTAAGTAAGGCCTGCTAGAAAATCTAAATAAATTAGGAAATTTTAAAAGCAATTTTTCTCTATAAAAATTAAGAACCGAAAAGTATATTTTTCTTGGAAAACCAATGAAAATTTTGTAAGTTACTTTAACAATCATTTATTATTTTTTGTAAAAACTTTGTTTATTGCAATTATATGTCGTTTATTGTAATGTTATTTTTATTAATTAGAAAAAAATTGAATAATATAAGCATTGCTATACCAACATATAATTCTTCAAAATATTTAAGCGTACTGCTTGAAAATTTAAGCTTAATTGATAATGTTAACGAAATAGTAATTAACGATGATAATTCATCTCAATCAGAAATAGAAAAATTAAAAATAATTGTTGAAAAGAATAATAAAAAACATAATATAAAACTCTTTTTTAATAATGAAAATTTTGGAGGATTTAAAAATAAATACATAACTGTAGGCAAATGTACCTCAGATTTTGTGTACCAAATTGATTCTGACAATATTCCAAACATTAAATTACTAAAGAAGATAATCAATAGATTTGATCTGGAAAATTTCAAAAATTCTTTATTTCTTCCTTCTTCTATAAATCCATTTAGGTTTAATCACATGTCCGAATCAAAACGAAGAAACAAAATAGTTTTTTCAAAAAAAAATATGATTTTAAATAAAAATAATATTCAAAGTATCTTAGAAAATGACTCAAACGTAAAATATCTTTTAGGTCTAGGGAATCCGATCTTTCATAGATTGACTTATTTAGATTATCTAAGTGAAGGACTTCATATATATAAAGACATAGAAGCTGCCTGTTCAGTTGCCCTTTGTTATTATTGGTTAAAAAATGATGGTAATTTACATCTACTAAAGGATCTACACCACTTTCATAGAAGACATGACGATAGCTATTATTTAAAAAAACAAAAAAATTCAGAAAAAATGGCCGAAGATTTTTTCTTAAAAATTTCTCAACTTTAAAGTTTCCAGTAATTTTCGATAAAATGTAAATCTAATTTTTTGATCTTATAATTAATACATAAATAATGGAAATAAGCGATTTCATCAAAAAAAATTATTCTGAAAAAAGTTATGGGAAATATTTATTATATTTAGAGTTTGAAAATTTTTTTAGAAACCTTGATATAAGTAAGGAATTAAACATTGGACTATTAGGTGGTAGTAGGAATCAGCCAGAAGTTCAAATTTTAAATAATTTAGGTTTCGAATTAAAAATAACTACATTGGGAATAGAAGATGACGATGATTATTACTTAGACTTAAATAAAACATATGAGAAAATCGACCATGAGTTTGATCTGATTATTTGTACTCAGGTCCTAGAACATATATGGAACCACAAATCATTTTTTGAAAATATTGCAAACGCAATAAGAAAAGAAGGTTTAGTTTATCTTGATTGTCCAAAATCAAACAAAACACATATGGAACCAAATTATTATTCTTCAGGATTTACATCAAAATATTTATCAAAAAATCTTGAAAATGTTGGCTTAAATACACTCCATGAAGGTGAAGTTGGAAGTGAGGTGTTGTACAAATCTATTCACATGACACAAAGTTGGTACTCTAAAAGGGATATCGAAAATAGGTATAGATTCAATAGTAAAAACTTTTTCTTTAGATTGAAACATCTGTTGAAATTATCGAATTTAGGTCAATATCTTGTTTTAAAGAGAAATCTAGACAGAGATACAAGCAATTTTAAAACTATGTCATATGTTGTTGCTAAAAAAGAAACATTATGAATAAAACAATTTATATTAATGCTGATGACTTTGGAAGATCAGAACTGATATCAAAAAATATACTCAAAACAATAGAGTCTGGAATGATCAATAGTGTTTCAATAATGGTTGACGAGGATGAAAAATATTATAAAATTTTAAAAAATTATAATGTTAAGAAAAAACTTCATGTAAACCTTACTGACTATCGCCCAAATCATAAGTTTGAAGATAGTAATGTATTATTAAAAAATCTTACATTTTTTAAATTGCTTTTTCTCAAAAAGAAATATAGAAATATAGTTTTTCATGAAATAGATAGACAAATAAAGTTATACGTTGATTACTTTGAAGTTAACGAACTTATTATTGATGGTCATCAACATATTCATGTCATTCCTTGGATATATGATTATTTGTTTAAGTATGAAAAATACAAGATAATTGAAATAAGACTACCTAAAGAAAAATTTTTTATTGGAGATATAAAAAGTTTTTTAAAATTAAAATTTTATAGAAATATAGTTGCTTATGTTCTGTTGAATATAATTATTAGATTCTTTTTAAAAGAAAAGATTTACTCACCACGTTATTCAGGAATGATCTACTCAGGAATTTATAATGAAACAATTTTTATTAATAACTATAGATTTATGAAAAAAAGATTTTCTTCATTCGAAATAGCGTTTCATCCTGGATTTACTACTTATGAAGAACAAGATCAATTTTACGACTTATTTTTTAAATATTATTCCTCAGAAGATAGAAAGAATGAATTTCGCCTTGCAATGAAAAAAATGTTTTAATTTTTTGAATTTGGTTGAAAGTTAGAATTTTCATAAAGCAAGCAAAATTGATTTTCTTCTACAAGATTTCTATTCGGCAAGTTTCCCTTTTTTGTATTTGGCCAATCACAATCGATTAAAAAATAATTTTGATCTTCTAGAAAAGAATTAATTTCTTCACAATTTCCTATTTTATTTTTGTAACTTGATTCCAAGCAAATAAATTTATTTGATTTAATTACTTCAATTGATCCCTTTAGAACTGCATATTCAGAACCCTCGCAATCCATAATAATTAAATAGTTGCTGAGGTAATCTATTTTTAAATTATCTAATCTAAATATTGGAACATTATAGGTTACATAATTTTCGTTATCTGATCCATAGATTGTAGAAGCACCAATATTAGGTTTTGAATGATTTTTTGCAATATTGACATACTCGTAAAATTTAACTTCACCATTGTTTTCTCCTAAAGCTATAGGAAATAATGTAATATCTTTTGAATACTTTTTATTATTTTTAAGATTTTTAATTGTTTGCTTTATTCCTGCATGGCTTGGCTCAAATATAAATGCTTTTGAAAAATTAAATTTAGAAATTAAATCTAAAGAATCCAAACCATCTCTTGATCCAATCTCAATGAATGATGATTCAGCTATATCAAATTTTTCAGCCTCAATATATTTATAAATCCATTCATAGTTTTTATTAAAATCACCAGCTTTTTTAGAATTCAGGAAATCAAAATTTTTGTGGAGTAGTTTATGAATAAAGTTGGCAAGTTTTGCTGCAAGATTTTTCATACTCCTAAGTTACCATATGGAAATAAAAGTAACTTTTTCAATCTAAATTATCTTTGATAAGATTAATCAGTGGTTTTCCATAAATGAAGTGATGCTATTGTCTTGTAAGGAGACCACAAATTTGCATACATTTCATATTCTGAAAAGTCATTACCTGGTTTAATCATTTCACTTTTATTCATTGCTAATCTTAAGGCCGCATCTTTAGATGAAAATACATTGTGTCTTCCTATACAAAAAATTTCAAACATACTTACTGACCATGAACCAATCCCAAACACTGACATCAATTTTTCATTTAATTCATGACTAGTTAATTTTGATAAATCATTCATATTTTCATTTAAATAAAGTTCAGAAATCTCTTTAATTGTTTTTGCCTTATTAGTACTTAGGCCTAGTTTTTTAATTTGATTTACGGTAAATTTTTGAAAATGCTTCTCATTTAAATATTCTGAATTAAAATCTTTTCTGATTTTTTTGAATATAGAATCTGCGGCTTTTGTCGATATAAATTGTGATATGACTATTCCAACAAGAGTGTCAAATTGATTTTGTTTGTTTGGTCTAAAAACTATATGCCCGTTTTTATCAATAATTTTTTTTAATTTTGGATCATTCTCCCTCAAATATTCTTCTTTTTTTGAAAATTTCATATTAAAGGTTTTTAAATCTTGTCACGAAATAAATTTTCATCAAAGAAAAACTATAAAATTTTAAAATAATTATTTTTATAAATTATTTTGCGACTATCCCCAAACAATTTTTCCACCTAAATAGCCAATATAAAGTATGAAAAAAGCATTGCCTAGAGACAGTAC
>MDTB01040516.1_pt1 | contig 57426 bp, 67 predicted proteins | sample 811161 | NCBI WGS metagenome assembly MDTB01 (sample SAMN05326650, study PRJNA326480) | marine metagenome | isolation source: seawater | place: Mediterranean Sea | collected 2009 | reverse complement strand
CATCTTGTGCCCAGATAGCTCAGTTGGTAGAGCAAAGGACTGAAAATCCTTGTGTCGGTAGTTCGATTCTACCTCTGGGCACCATTCTTACAGCATTCTTACCCTCTAAATCATTTCGCATACTTATCGCATACTTTTGATTATTTTTACTTTTGCTTGAGCTCATAGAAGCAAGTGCTAAATTTTATGTGTAAGATATGAATATGGGTCCAAAGTTAAAGATTTTTTCAATCATAGTTATCTCTATCTCTTTTTTCGTGGGTTACTCATTTTTTACCGATGAAAACTTCAGTGATGAACTAATTCCTGAGATGTATTATGCATCTTATGAAGAACTAGATTCAGCAGATCAAGATCTACTAAATCAAATTACAACAGAAATTAATTCTCAATATAGTATCTCTGCTGTTAATAAGAATGGATTTAGTTATTTAGAAAATTCAACAAATGAAAGGACCGAATGCATATATTTAAAAAAGCATAGTAACGGAAAAGATAGTTTTCCAATGAATTTTTTTAAATGTGAAACGAATCTTGCTTATGATTATTACTTTCCTATTTCAAATTTAACTGAAAAAAATATTAAAAAATATGGCCTATTAGGTTCCGATATTTGGGGTTTTAAATTCAATAATGCTGAAACTTTTGATCGAATATTTAACTCAATTGAAAACAATGAAATTGTTTTTGAGTATGACAAAAAATATATGAATCCCCTGACCTCAGAGGGAAATTTATCTTTCTCAGGTTTTATGGATAATGTTTATAAGGGAGATTTATTAATAGAAAATCATACATTTGAGCTCAATCCAGATAAGACTCTCTTTGGTACTCCACTAGCAGAAAAATTGGGTCCAGTAAGTGAAGCTTTCATATCATCAAAAGCTGCAGGCTCCGCATTTGGTTGCTTAGTTGGTGGAGCTGTTGGTGGTTTAATTGGATTTGGGGTTGACATCCTAGCGTTAGGAGGCACTCTAGGTGCGGGCACTAGCATTGGGGGTTCAACCGGTTGCGCTATTGGGGGATCGATTGGGTTTACACGTGCTCCAGAACTTGACAAAAAATATTACTGTTCAATTTATAAAGACAATGCTTTTCAAGATTATGCAGTATGTCAAGAGTGGATTAAAGATACAAAAATTAGATCAGATACATTTAATGGAATTTTGCAAGAACCTATAATTGGTAAGTTAGTTAGACATGAGAATTTCATTGAAATATCCTTTTTGGGTGATACTCAGAGAGTTAGCTTTTCATTTTAATTATTTCGCATACTAAGTATTACCCACTTGCAAAGCCTTTATTTAAATTAAAAACTTTGGCAGCAATTATCCAAAATGAATAATGTACTAACCAAAGTTATTTTAGTTAACTAATTTATCTATTAATTAAAAAGATTTCTGACAAAAGCTAATGGGTTTTCGCCACCAGGTTCAGCTTGATAATCAAGATTGCTTTCCGCTTTTCTACGATAATTTAATTTTTCTTCTGCTTCGGTTGCATCCATTAATGCAAGCCAGGTTCCAGGAGCGACATTTCCATCACTGTATGTTTTGCTTGAATTAATAGTCAATGTAAAAGTTGTCACTGACCCTGAATAAACATAAGCATTATCAAATTCTAAGTAAATTCCATCTTTTACAGTTGATCCAGCATCAAATGATTCTAGAGTTGATCTAACACTCGCTGCACCACTTGCGTATACTGTGCCTTCATCATCTTTGAGTGATGCATCCATTTCATACTGTATGCCAGAGACATAGCCTAGAGCAGTATAGCCTCCGTCAAATTCAATGTACGCATAATCTTTTTTTACCGACGTTGGTATAGCAAAAGACAACAAAGCAATTGCTGCGCATACCAAAAAGAAGCTGAAAGCTCCTTTGTTAATATACTCAAAAATTTTTTCATTCATTTCATATCTCCTTTTATGATTTAATTTAAGACATATCAAAGTAACATATTAGATTACCATTTGAAATATAATGACTATAGAACTATGAAGAAATTGAAAATTTATCTTGCTACTTATGCTTCTAAGATTATGGTATTTTTTATGAATGCTTATATGAAGCATAAAGCAAAAAAATAACAGAATGTGAACTATACAAACACTAAATTTTTACTTAATAAAAGGCCTCAAGGTATGCCAGAGGATGAATGTTGGGCCTTAGATTCTGAAGTGATCTCAGAACTAAAAAATAATGAGATTCTCATCCAAGCCGAATACCTTTCCATCGATCCTTACATGCGAGGCAAGATGAATGACGGTTTGTCCTATACCCCACCACTCAAAATAGGTGAAATTATGGTCGGTGAAAGCGTAGGGCGAGTTGTTGAGTCAAAATCTAAGTTCTATCAAATCGGGGACTTGGTCACTGTGCATCAAGGTTGGCAAACATTTATTCGTGCAAAAGATTCAGACCCATCAATTATTAAAGTCCCAGAAAGCAATCTACAAAGCAGTGTTTTCTTAGGGGCAATCGGTATGCCGGGTAGAACAGCATTCTATGGCCTTAATTATGTGGGTAAACCAAAGGCAGGTGAAACTTTAGTGGTATCTGCTGCCTCAGGAGCAGTTGGAAGTGTAGTTGGTCAGCTTGGTAAGCTCATTGGATGCAAGGTAATTGGCATAGCCGGAGGCCAAGAAAAAGCACAATATGTAACTGATGAATTAAAATTTGATCATTGCATTGATTATAAAAATGAGAATGTTGCCACAAAACTCAATGAATATTGTCCAGACGGTGTTGATATATATTTTGAAAATGTTGGTGGCGAAATAACAAAAGATGTTTCTAAATTTTTAAATAAAGGCGCGCGCGTGCCAATCTGTGGTTTCATTTCTAAGTATAATTCACCAAATATCGCTTCGGAAGAAACTCCATTTCATGTATTGGGTGCTTTAACCCCAAAACCCCAACATAGATTTTTTGTAGTAACTGAGTGGTTGAATCAATTTGAAAGGACTACTGCAATCTTACACAAACATATAAAATCTGGTGATTTAATGTACAAAGAAACCATCACTAAAGGTTTTGAAAATGCCCCGCAAGCATTGAGAGACGTGCTCAGTGGCAGAAATTTTGGCAAACAAATCATAGAAATTTAGGCTTTGGATGAGTTTAAGTTGTGCTAGATCATTATTTTGTACAAAAGTTAGGTTTACATTAGAAAATAAGTCATTAATATTAATAGAAATGTTTATTAAAAAGGGAGTTTTAGCACTTTTGCTTGGGCTCAGCTTTGCTTTACTCTCTAGTACAGAGCACCTTAATCATGCATCTGATCATCATGATGGAGATGTTCATCTATTTGAGTGTGAATATGCTGAGAACTTAAAAAAACCAAAACTCACACTTAATGAACATACAATTCCAACTTTTTCTGTAGAAGTTATTTACTTTTTAAATCTAAATATTCATACGACTCCACTTGAAAAGTACTTTAATAGCAGGGCTCCACCAAGCCTAAAGTCTTAACTAGCCAAACTACAATTTTAATTTTAAATGGAGGTATAAATGAAAAATTATTATTTAGCACTAATATTAAGTGCCTTACTAGCGATAAATATATACGCTGAAGAAGTGGAGGAGGTTGTTGTTACATCCTCTCTAACAAAACAAACAGTAAGTGATCTTGCAGATCCGCTTCATGTTGTAAGCGGTGAAGATGTTGCAACCGGAGGGGTTCAATCCTTAGGTGAAACTTTAGATGAACTTTTAGGTGTAAATACAGCAGATTTCGGTGCTGCAGTTGGTCAACCCGTAATTCGAGGCATGTCTGGTTCAAGAGTAAGAGTTCTTGAAAATGGTGTGGTTGTAAGAGACGTGGCAGCATTAGGCCCTGATCATATAAATGATGTTAATCTGTTGAACACACAACAAATCGAAGTTGTTAAAGGACCATCATCTTTACTTTATGCAAATGGTGGTACTGGTGGAGTGATAAATGTTGTAGATAACAGCATTGCTACCACAAACATTTCAGAACGTGTAATGAGCTTAGGTGTTGGAACTCAATCAGTTAATAATGGTGAAGCAGTAGATTTTAGCTATGAAAATACTATTTCAGGCTTCAATGTAACCTTTGCTGCTTCAGATTCCATGTTTGAAAATTATGAACTACCAGCTGGAGCTTTATATCCCGAAGAACATCATGATGACGTTCATGCTGACAGCGAAGAAGATCACGATGAGTCAAGTTTAGACATGCTGGCTAATTCAGATGTTGAAAATACCTACACAAAATTCGGTGTCTCAAAAGCTGGTGATTGGGGTTATTTAGGCTTTTCTTATTCTGATAACGAAGGCGTAATGGGTGTTCCATTTCACGTCGAAGCTCATGGTGATCATGATGATGATCATGTTGATAGTGAGGAAGAACATGATGAACACGAAAATGAAAGAATCTTTTCTCAAATTGATTCATATAAATTTGATCTTAAAGGTTCCTTCGTAACAAATGCTTACCCTCTTATTAATAAAGTTGATGTCTCGTTTAGGGATAGTGCTTATGAACATCTAGAAGGACACGCTGAGGAAGAAGGGCATCATGATGATGACCATTCTGAAAGTGAAGAAGACGGTCACGAGGAACCGACTCTATTTAAAACAAATGCTACTGAGTTTGGTTTAATCTTTGATGTAAGTGCTGGTGATTTAACTAGAAAAATTGTTTTTAATACAGCTGAGCAGGACTCATCTATTATAGGTGAAGAAGCTTTTGTGAGGCCTGTTTCAACTGAAGAAACAACTTTCGGTTATTTTGTTAGTAGGGATTTTGGCAACTATAGATACGATTTAGGTGTGAGAGCTGATGAGATTTCAAGATCTGGATCTGTTGCACATCATGATGATGATCATGCTGATGAAGAAGGAGAAATTGAAAACTATGATCAAGATGTCAGCACTTTGAGTGTAGCTTTTAATTTTGATCAAGATTTTTCAGAAAACTTAAGTGTAAACCTTGGATTATCCAGTTTTGAAAGAGCGCCAGATGTAGTCGAACTGTTCATGAATGGTCCCCACTTAGCAACTGGCAGATTTGAGGTAGGAAACCCTAACCTTGATACTGAAACATCTAACAATGTTGATGTCACATTTGATTACCAAAAAGATAATATGTACGCGACATTCGCTTACTATCAAAATAATGTCTCTAACTATATCTACCTAAAAGATGAAGAGCATGATGAAGACCATCATGATAGCGAAGGTGAAGAAGAGCATGAAGGTTTAATGCATGCTGATTTTGTTCAGGAAGATGCTTCTTTAGAAGGTTACGAATTTGAGATTGGCTCTTCTTATGAACTTCCAAATGGAACGCTTGATCTTTCTTTTGGAAGAGATGTAGTTAAGGGTAAACTTGATGCTGGAGGCTACATTCCAAGAATGGCTCCTGCAAGAAATTTTTATTCAGCCGCATACAACAGCAATGGCTATACGTATTCTGCAGTCTTAAAAGAAGTTGCAGACCATGAAGATATTGCTGATGAAAATGAAACTATGACTGAAGGCTATAAGATGTTGAACTTTAAAGTTGCAAAAGAATATGAAATTCTCGGTGCAAGCTTAAAAGTTTCTGCCTTTGCGAATAATGTTCTTGACCAAGTAGCACGAAACTCAACTTCTTTTGTTAAAGATGCAGTGCCACTTCCAGGAAGAAATGTTGGTTTAAATTTCAGACTAACTTATTAATATTTATAGACAGGAAATAGATAATACTGTTTCCTGTCTAATTTATTGTCCCCAGCCATTCTTTAATAATTTTATTTGTCTTTTCAGGCTTTTCTCTGGCCATCCAATGCCCTGAGGCAACTTCTTTTTCAGTAAGCTTTGTGCATACCATTTTATTGTGAGTATTAAAGTTTTTAGTAAGGACGCTGTCATAAGTTGCTTGTATGAATAAGACAGGGCAATCAATTGTTGTAAATTGCCTCAACTCGTGAGCATACTCATCATTTAATTTACCATTTACATACCAAGAATTTGGTCCAAAGAATCCATTTTTCTCTAAAAAGTGGCCATAAGTAAATGCTTCATCTTCACTAATCAAAGCCTGATCTACAGGCACATCAGGAATTGAATGCAAGCCTTTAAAACCATAATGCTTAAACCAACCACCGTGCTTTCTGATAGATGCAGTCATTGATTTAGCCCCAATACCTGCATTAAAGCAACTCTTATATTCTTCTGAGGGCTTGGTGAAATTTAATTTAATCAATTTGTATGGATCTTCAGCCATCTGCCTACAAGCCAAGTCAAAATTTTCATAATAGAAATACATGTAATCCCACTGACCATATGGATATTCCTCTTTTGGGTAAAGTTTTCTATCTATATGATCTAAGTAGCTGTCAGGATGACCACCCCAGCCAAATGGCACGCATAAACTAGCTATAGCCTCAACCCTCTCTTGATGATGTAGCCCTATATTCCAAACCACTAGTGAACCCCAGTCATGGCCAATCCAAATTGCTTTTTCTTTAGAAAAGCTTGTATGCAATTCAAGCATATCTGCAACAATTTCTTTTTGGCAGTAATCACTATGGTTCAAGTGGATGGTTGATCTACCATAACCGCGCATATCAGGTGCTATTACGCGATACCCAAGTTCAGCTAGATAGCTAATTTGTTTGATCCAACCTAAAGATAAGTCTGGCCATCCATGTATGAGATAAATCAAAGGATCGTCTTGGTTACCAGCTGCCAAATAGAACGTTTCATGTCTTGTTGTTTTAAAAAAGTGTTCAGTTATTTCCATAGCTTACTATTATATTCCTGATGCCAAGGTCCCTAGCTTAGCTACCACATATGCTTTTCTGTACATAAAAAAATTCTTAAAAATTTATCTTACAATATAATAATTAATCATGATTGATTTTTACTTTTCGTACCGTAGCCCATATTCGTATTTTATCTTGCCTCGTGTTATTGAATTGAAAAAAAAACATGGTGTTCAAATCAATTTTAAACTTGTTTACCCCCTAGCAATTCGGCAACCTAGTTTCTTTAAAGGTAAAAATTTTATTACCTATTTCTCTCATAAGATTCTTGATATGAGATCAGTGGCAAGGCAACAGGGAATGCCTTTTTTTATACCTAAGCCTGATCCTATAAAACAAAATATTTTTACAGGAAGGGTTAATGAGCATCAGCCTTATATTTTCGATTTATGTCATCTAGGTCAACAAGGTCATAACGAAGGCGTAGGGATTGAGCTTGCTTATGAACTTTCTAGCATGATATTTGGCACAAAAAAGGGTTGGAACGAGGAAGCTAACCTTGACAAAGCGTGCAAAAATGTAGGATTAGATTATGCAGAGCTTACAAAAAAATTAAAGATAAAAGAGCAAGAACTCATAGACCAAATAGAACAAAATCAACTTGATCAGAAAAAAGCAGGACATCATGGTGTACCAGGCTTAGTCTATAAAAATGAATATTATTTTGGACAAGACAAATTTGACGAATTTAAACAAGCTTTGATAAAAGACAATTTATTGAAAGCATGAACCAACAGATTCTAAATGAAGGCATAAAGCATCTCATCTGTGTTGAACCGAACTTTAAGCTTTTTGTACCAAGCCATCAGATTGAATTTTTTTTAAGACCGAGTGGCTTTAAAGGCGTTTGTGCACTCGTCATTGAACAACAAATCTCAGTTAAAGCAGCTCAGTCAATTAAAAATAGAGTCTTTAATTTAATGAGCGACGTAAATTCAAAAGAGTTTCTAAAATTAGATATAAACCTGCTTAGAGAGGCAGGCTTGAGTAGACCAAAAATTAATTATCTGACTGGAGTTGCTGAAAAAGAATGTGCTGGTCAATTTAATTTTGATGATCTGCAAAAAATGTCAGATGATGAAGCAAGAAAATCCTTAGAAAAAATGAAGGGAATTGGGTCCTGGACAGCTGATTGTTATCTAATGGCTTGTTTAGGTCGACAAGATATCTGGCCGGTTGGTGACATAGGTCTTCAAGAAGGAGTGCGTAGGTTAAAAAATCTGAAGGAGCGCCCTAATGTTGAGGATATGACTTCTTTAGCAAGAGATTGGCGTCCCTTCAGATCAGTAGCCGCAAATCTGTTATGGGCAGATTACGACTAATATGACTAATTTCTTTTAGTTCTTCTATTCTTTCGTTTTCTTTGTTCCAAGCGCTTTCGATCGCGCATCATTGGATCTTTCAATATGCGATCCAGCTTTTTTATTTTTTTTTCGTGTCTGAGGTTAATTTGATCTTGTGATGGAAGCTCAGTATTCAAAACTTTTTCTCGCATAGAGAAAAGACGTTCTAATTGTTTTCCTTCATATTTACCAGAATTAATTAAAAGATCTAAATCTGAAATTCTATTCTCTCTTTTAGCTTCAAGATCGGCGACTAAAAGAGGGCCTTTCAGTTTTGCTAAATCAAGTTTCATTTCAGCTACCCAAGCTGCTCTTTCTAAACCAGAACCAGAAGCACTTATCTCATTGAACGAGAGTAATGCTGTTAAAAGTAATAAATATTTCATTTCTTCCTAATTTTTTTGATACTTAACTACGTAATTAGTTCAAATATTTAAGAACATTATGAAAAATAGTTACGCACCGCTCTAAGGAAGCTAAGTCCGGAAATGTCGGAGCAAGCCTGATATTTTTTTTATCAGGATCGATCCCATACGGGAAACAAGACCCCATAGGAAGTAGTTTTAAACCAAGCTCTAGGCAGTTTTGCACGATTTGATCAGCATTACTTTTTGCCGAATCTATCGAATAAAAATACCCACCACTTGGTTTCTCGTAATCACAATAACCTTGATCTTTAAGTGGTTTTAAGATTTCATTAACAAGCTCAAACTTAGGTTTTATTATTTTCTTTAATTCGTTCATTTGCTGTTCAATACTAATTAATTCGAAATATCTGACATGCATACCCTGATTCATTTTGTTAGGGCCAGGTGTAATCGCATTTCTAAAGTCAATAAATTTTGATAAGTTTTCTTTTGAACTTGAAATAAATGAGATTCCGCTCCCAGCCAAAGTAATCTTTGACGTAGAGCCAACCTGAAATAAGTTATTCTCTAGACCAAACCTTGTAGCAACTTGATCTGCTGGTGTTTGCTGAATAGTATTATCGATATCATGACAAGCATAAGCATTATCCCAATATATAGAGAAATTTTCTTTGAACGGCACCAATAACTCGAACAAGTGTTGAACATTATTATCTGAAAAAGTATGTCCAGTTGGATTTGAGTGTCTTGGCACGCATACTATTCCATGAATATTGCTTTCCTTATCAAGAAGATCCTTAACAGCATTTAGGTCTGGCCCATCTTTTTGAAAAGGCACAGTGAGCATTTTAATACCAAAGTTTTCTAGTAGCTTGAAGTGTCGATCATAGCCTGGCACTGGGCAAATTATTTTACTTTCTGAATGGAGCTTTGAATTTTTAAAGCCCAAAAAAAATGCACAGCTAATTATTTGATGCATTAAGGTTAAGGAGGAGTTGTCCAAGGCATGAGTTTCATCAAAATTTGTTTTTAAAATTTCTGAACCTAACTTCCTGGCTGATGGTAAGCCCTCAGGACTACCATAGTTTCTTAAATCTATGTCATCCATCTCATAGGGTGTGCTCAATTGTGAATAGTATTTTTGTGTTATATCTAATTGCTCAGGTGCAGGCTTGCCCCGAGTTAAATCGTACACAGTATTACTATCTAACCAAGGGAGTTCTTGCTTAATATGTTCTAAAATATTCATCTATGGATTCAATAGTTGTAATTCTATCAATTTTTTCAGTAATTTCTTTAGGTGTAATCGCCTTTTTGATTAATGATCGTAAAGCGAGAGATGAAACGACTAAGCTTGGTGATGAATTAGAAAAGAGGATTTCAAGTTCTATTGAATCAATATATGAGAAAAGAGAAGAAGATTTTAAAAAAACTTCAAAAGAAAATATTGAGAATGTAATTGATCCATTTAAGAAAAGAATTAAAGAATTTGAAGAGGAAGTTCGAAAAAATACTACCCAACAACATGAATTTCATACCAAAACTAACGTGACGATTGACAGCTTAATTGAACAAACCAATCGGATCACAACTGATGCCAATAAATTAACAAAGGCATTATCAGGTGAAAGTAAAACTCAGGGTGATTATGGTGAATTTAAGCTTAAAATGTTGTTGGAAAACTCAGGTTTAGAAGAAAACATACATTACAAGCTTCAAAAAAGTTTTACGGTAAAGGCAGAAGGAGATGTCTCAAGAGAAATCCCTGATGCTGTAATTTACTTGCCTCAAAATAGGAATATTATTATTGATTCAAAATTTTCATTTACCGCATATAACGAATACTGCAATACGGATGTAAAAGAGGAGAAAGATAAACATGGTAAAAATTTAACTAAAAATATAAGAGACAGAATTAACGATTTGAGTTCAACAAAATACAACCAGATAGAGGAATTAAATACTCCAGATATTATTTTTATGTTCCTAGGTATAGATGACTCGTTAAGTGTGGCACTTAAACACGATCCTGAATTGGTCTCTTTTGCCGACAAAAAAAGAATTGCATTAGTTAGCCCTTCTATTTTACATATTTCAATCAAAATGGTGGAAAACTTATGGCGCCTTGATGGCCAAAGAGAAAGTGTAGTAAAAGTTTATGAGGAAGCTCAAAAATTAGTAGATAAATTACATGGTTTTACTGATGTGATGAATAGTTTAGGCACTTCCATTGCACAATCTCAAAAAAAATACGACGATGCACGAAATAAATTAATTGATGGCAAAGGTTCTATGTCATCAAGAATAGAAGGGTTGGTAAGCCTTGGTGCAAAAGAATCAAAAAAATTAACTGATGATAGCTGAATTCTTAATTTTTGCGATAGTAGGCATTATTACTGGAACAATGGCTGGCCTTTTCGGTGTAGGTGGTGGATTAATAATTGTTCCCGTTATGCACTTTATATTGACATCAAATGGCCTTGAAGAATCATTAGCAATACCTCTATCGATTGGTACTGCACTAGCTTGCATCATATTTACCTCGTCATCTGCAGCGTACTCGCATTATCAAAAAGGTTCCCTTTCTCTTAAAAGATTTTCTCAGCTTACTGTCGGAATATTAGTTGGAGCTGGTTTTGGTTCAAGCTTCGTAATAAACGTAGATTCTGAAATACTTAAAACAATGCTAGCAGTATTTGTATCGGTCATGGCCCTAAGATTGTTTATAAATATCAATATGCCTAAAGCAAAAAAAGAACCTAATTTCCTTTTCTTTAATTTATCGGGTGGGGTGATTGGCTACCTTTCTTCAATTTTTGGCATTGGTGGTGGGATTTTCAGTGTTCCATTGTTAAAGATAAGTGGAATGGAAATGAAAAAAGCAGTTGGAACTGGTGCTGCTTGTGCTTTTCCAATTGCTCTTTTATCTTCAACTTCCTACTTGCTGCTTGGTTTAAATACTACTGGTCTTCCAGAATATTCAATTGGATTTATTTATGTTCCAGGTTTAGTAGGAATAGTGATTTTTAGTTTCTTTTTTGCAAAATTAGGAACAAAATTAGCGCACAAGTTAAATGATAATTTCTTACAATTTATCTTTGCTGCTCATCTTGTACCTGTTGCAATTTATTGGTTTCTAAGATGATTAAATATCCAGAAATTGACCCAGTAGCATTATCAATACCTCTACCTGAATTTTTACATTCATTTTTAGGCACAGCCATAAATATACACTGGTATGGTTTGGCTTATGTCTTAGGCGCTTATCTGATTTATTTAAGAATGAGCGCAACAAGAGAAAAGTTTGGTATCAATGTCTCTAAAGAAGAGGTAAGTGATGTTGTATTTACTTATGGATTATTTTTTGGAGCCATAATTGGCGGAAGATTAGGGCACGTATTGTTTTATGATCTTCATATTCAATTACAAGATCCTTTATATTTCTTAAAGGTTTGGCAAGGTGGTATGTCGTTTCATGGCGGCTTGGTTGGTGTTATGAGCGCTATATGGTTTTACGCCAATAAGAAAAGTTTTTCTTTTTTCCAAGTAACTGATTGGATTGCTCCGCAGATCCCAATAGCGCTCTTTCTTGGACGAATCGCAAACTTTATCAATGCTGAATTATATGGAAGGACTACTGATGTTTCATGGGGCATGGTGTTCCCTACTGATCCTCTTGGTCTTGTAAGGCACCCATCACAGCTATATGAGGCATTTCTTGAAGGTGTATTGCTATTTTTATTTTTAAATTTTGTTATTTCCAAAAATAATAAGGTTGGCAGACATTCAGCGTATTTCCTGATCGGCTACGGAATTGCAAGATCAATAGTCGAATTTTATAAATCTCCTGATATGGTTTGGGGAAATGACTTTTTATTGCTCGGTTTTCTAACTCAAGGTCAATTATTATCCATACCTATGATAATATTAGGGATAGTCATACTTTCGAAAAATAAATGCAAGAATACCTAGATTTACTAAAAAAAGTTAAAAATTCTGGTCAACCAAAAGGCGATAGAACAGGCACAGGTACTCTATCAGTTTTTGGTTACCAAATGAGATTTGATCTACAAGAGTCTTTCCCTCTTTTAACAACAAAGAAAATTCATTTTAAGTCGGTTGCATACGAATTGCTTTGGTTTCTAAGAGGAGGAACCAATATAAAATACTTGAAAGATAATGGTGTATCAATTTGGGATGAATGGGCAGACGATAATGGAGAATTAGGCCCAGTTTATGGCAAACAATGGCGTAACTGGAAGGGGTCAAATGGTTTCCATGATCAAATAACAAGTGTTATTGATCAAATAAAAAATAATCCTAATAGTAGGAGACATATTGTAAGCGCGTGGAATGTTGCTGAGATACCAAGCATGGCTCTCGCTCCGTGCCACATTTTATTTCAATTTTATGTGCAAGATAACAAGCTTTCATGCCAGTTATACCAAAGAAGTGCTGATGTCTTTTTAGGCGTTCCTTTTAATATTGCATCTTATGCATTGCTTACTCATATGATTGCAAATGTTTGTAACTTAGAAGTCGGTGATTTTGTTCATACTTTAGGTGACGCTCATCTATATAATAACCATTTAGCGCAGGCTGATGAACAACTTTTAAGATCTCCACTTAAACCACCTCAAATAGAAGTTGCAAAAAAAAGCTCAATTGATGATTACGAATATGAAGATTTTGTATTAATTGATTATCAACATCATCCCCATATACCTGCACCAGTGGCAATATGATCTTATCTTCTTTAGTTGCAATGAATTCTGAAAGGTTGATTGGTGTAAATAATGATTTACCGTGGAAGTTAAGAGATGACCTTGAGCATTTTAAAAATTATTCCATGCATAAACCAATAATAATGGGGAGAAATACGTTTGAATCAATCGGAAGACCATTACCTAATAGAACAAATATTATAGTCTCAAGCAAATTAGAGAATATGGAAAACTGCTATATCTGCAAGACTTTAGATGAAGCAATCATGCTTGGGGAAAAATTTACCAATGACGAAATAATACTAATTGGTGGTTCCAAAATCTTTGCAGAGGGCATGCCAATAGTTAACAAACTAGTAATATCATGGGTAAGTGCTAATCAACTTAAGGGAGACGTTTATTTTCCTGAATTTAATATCAATGAATGGTTAGAAGTATCTTCAGAAAACTATGATCAATCTGATCACAATGAATACTCTTTCACAATTAAGGAATATGTTAGGAAATAGATTCTTTTCTTAAATTTAGATTTTTTACTCTTTCCTGCTCGTTATCTGTATATTTTAACCAAGCTCTTGCAGATTTTTTCACTGAATCTTTCTTACTGGCTGAAGCTTTCGTAAAAACATCTCTGGCTTCATTAAATCTTTCTAATTCGAATAAAGCTTGTCCGAGAGTCAGCTGAGCAAACCCTGGATTCTTAAGTTTGCCTTTCTTCAAACCTTGATTGATTGCTTCAATTGCTTTTTCAATCTCATCCTCTTGATAATATAAATTTCCAATAGCAATCAAAGCTTCACCATCGCTTGTAACTTTAGCTAATTTTTTGAAAACATCGATTGCTGCTTTTCTTTCTTGTGCTGCACGAAGAGCCCCAGCTAATATAGTTAAGTTTTGTTTGTCTTCGATCAATACTGGAGTAGCTTTAGCATCAAGTGCTTCCGGTGAGCCTGCTTTAACAAAAGCTGGACCATAAATATCTGTACAAACAAGTTCCTCTATAGCTATACCTTTATTATCTGTTTTTAAGTTCCCATCATCGTCTAAAACTTTACTCATCATACATTCTTGATCAACTACCCTTAGGCCTGGAACAGATGTCATCCCAGTTAATACTACTTCAGCAGCCCAGTATGGATTGCCAGAGGCCATTAACATTTGTGCGAGTGACTGAAACTCACCCTTCTTGTCTAATAATTGTTTTGTATAAGCTGTTTTTAACAATGCAGTATAGTCACGCTGTCTATCCAGATCGTTATACAAGCCAGCAAGATTTACAAAATATTTCTTTTTTGGATAAAGCTCTAATATTTCTTCGTAAAGCGGTACTTGCTCTTCTTTTAATTCGAGCTCACTCATAGAGGCAAGCAACAAGGAATACCAATTTTCTCTAAATCTTATTTGTTTCTCATCTGCTAGGCTTTTAGCTTTCAAAACATTATTAAATGCTTTTTGTTTACTTGCCAATATCTTAGATTTTGATGATTCTTTATCTGCAAGTAAATAATAAGCTTGACCTAGAAGTACGTACCCATCAGCTTTGACTTCGCCAGTATATTTGAACCATTTCAGCAGATAATCTACACCAGCTCTGTAATTAGACTCAGAAAGGTAAAGCTGGGCAAGAACATAATAAGCCTCAACCCTTAATTTTTCGGTTGTATCTTCCTCATTGACAACATTTATGTAATTCTTAATGGCATCAGAAATTTTATCCTGATAAGCCAGATTGTAATAAGACTGGTAATAGTAGTACATTGACCGGTCGTAACTTTTTAACGAAGCTAGCCTTGGTTTTAGGTCATCTAATTCTTTTTGACCATTTGCTATAGCTCTTTTAATTTCAATGTCTTTTGCATTTGCCTCTTTCTCTTTCTTGTCTTTTTTAAGAAGTGCTTTTTCTTGCTCTAATATCCCAGCTTCATCAAGAGACTCTAAAACTTTTTGCATTTTTCTTGCAACGGAAGGCGTCATTACTTTTGCTCTTTTTTTGGAATTAAGTTCTTTTACCCATGCCTCAGAGGCTAGTTCAGGCAACCCATAACTTGGTTCTGGAACCTTAGAGTCGACGTTATAAGAAAATATTAATAACAGAAAAAATAAATATCGCATTAGCCTTGCTCCAATTCAAAAGAAAATTTGTGTGGAACATCGCTTACTGCAACAGCTCTTCCGTCTCTTATAGTTGGTTTATATTTTAATTTAGATGCAGCTCTTATCGTTGCAGAATTGAACATTGTACATTCTCTAAAAGTACCTTCTCGATTTGCACCTGAGCGGCACATACCTTCAATTACATAGGGTTCTTCGATTGTTCCAGATTCGGTAATTGTGAAAGCCACAATAACGTAACCTTCCATGTTTCTTTCTTGGGCTCTTCGTGGGTAAATCGGTTGGACCTTAAATAAAGGAATGTAATCACCATCTCTAAATAAGGCACCTGTACCTTGTGAGAAGTTTATATCTGGTTTTGATTGGGCAGCGCTGACGGCAATTGGAGTTACATCTAGTTGAGGTGGCGCTATATCAGGTGGAGCTATCTCAGGCTCTTCTGGTGGCTCAACTTCTTCAGAGGTTATCGTTTCAATATCTCTATCTGGCATGATTACATCGCCGACTTTTCTTGCTTTAACTACATCACCAGTATCACCAGAGCTAACTAAAAGAACCATAAATACAAATAGTGAGAAGACCACTAATGGTGCCATTGCTAAAAATGTATATTTTTTTGTATCTGCCATGGTTTAGTTTGGTTCAGCTGCTAATGAAATATCAAAAACTCCTGCATCTCTAGCACCATCCATTACTTGAATGATAGCGTCGGCACTAGCAGTTTCATCAGCTTGTATTACCACAGTACCCTGCGGATTATCAGCTAACAATTTAAGAACATTAGCTTTTACTTGTCTGACATCAATTCTTCTACCATCCATATAAATTTCGTCGTTTCCACCAACTGCAATTAATATTGCAGCATTCTCCTGGATTTCAGATGTATCTGAGTCTGGTCTGTTTACCTCTAAACCAGGTTCTTTAATGAAATTAGCAGTTACAATAAAAAATATAAGCATGATGAATACTACATCAAGCATAGGTGTTAAATTAATTTCACTTTCTTCTTCTCTTGCTGCAGATGATATTGCGCTTCTTCTCATTTCTTAGCTCCTTGTTTACTGTGTCCTGAGACATATTTTCCCATTAACAACTCATTTGATTCAACTTGATTTTTAACCCAGATCATTGCAAGCACTCCTGATAATGCTGAAACCATTCCTGCCATTGTTGGTAATGTAGCTTTTGAAACACCGCCAGCCATAGATCTTGCATCGCCACCACCATTAAAAGCCATAACCTGGAAAACTTCTATCATGCCTGTAACTGTTCCCATTAACCCAAATAATGGACATAAAGCGATACATACTTGTATTAATTGTACGTTTCTATTAATTGCAATTTTTCCTTCTGAAACTAATCGACCTTTGGCCATGTATTTATGCCAAGGCGTTTTAAAACTCATTGCTAAATATCTTTCATTTACAGATGAGGCAAATTCTTTATGAACAAAAAGAAAGTAGTAAATTCTTTCAAATATTAAAGCCCACATAAAAGTAACAAGTAATGCAATGTACCATAACACTGGCCCACCCGACTCCATAAAGTCACGTAGAGATATATAAAGCTCAGTAAGCCAGATCATAATTATTTAGCTTTTTCAGCTACTATACCTGTAGCTTGTTCCTCTAAGACGTCAACAACTGATCTTGCAGAAGATTGCAAAAATGAATGCGCTAATGTTGTAGGTATCGCCACAACAAGGCCCAACACAGTAGTAACTAATGCCTGTGAAATTCCACCAGCCATAATTTTAGGATCACCTGTACCAAATAATGTTATTTGTTGGAAGGTAACAATCATACCTGTAACTGTTCCGAGCAATCCAGCTAGTGGCGCAACAACCGAAACAATTTTTACAAAACTTATACCTCTTTCTATCGGAGGTCTTTCTTTCATAATTTCTTCTGCTAACTTCAGTTCAAGCCGGTCAATATTTTCTTTCATATAAGACTCGCCTACTTTAAGCACCCTACCAAGAGGATTATTTTCCTTCGGCGAACCTAGGTTTTTCTGTTGCTCTGCAACTTCTCTTCCCATCATCCATAGCATCACATATTTATATATTGCAAATAGAAGGGTAATGCCACCAATTGCAAGAATAATATAACCAATTATTCCCCCTTGATTGATTCGTTCTCCTAGGGATGGGTTTTGAACAAGATTAGCTAGTAGCGCCCCTCCTGAAGGTCCACTTGGATCAACTGAAAAGCTTACATAACCATTTGATGCATCAGCATTTGACACTCTTCCAGCAGAACTTGTATATCTTCCTGCAGGCTGCCTTGCCAAAAATTGATACTGTCCTTTAGTAGGCACATACTCTAAGTAATTATTACCACATACAGCGTTATAAACACCTATTCTGACAACGTCACACTCAGTTTGAGTACCATCAACATTAATAACTGTTGCTGTAAAACGACTCACTTCACCAGTAGCTTTCATTTCACGCATTATTTCATACCAAACCCTTTCAATTTCTTCAATTGTTGGCAATTCAGTAGATTCACCCATTTTTTGTGTAAGATCACCCAAGAATTTTTCTCTTTCTTTTCCGAATTCTGCTGCTGTCAATGAAGATTCAAATGTTACTCTTGAATCAGTAGTGATACTTTGCATATGTCCAAATAATTCATTAAGAGAACCAAGTTGTTTTAAATATGCTTCTTCTGCGATCCTTAGCTTTTCCTGATTTTTTCTAAATTCCTCTTCTAGCTGATCAGCAATTCTTTCCTGTCTTGCCAATTCTCTTTGTTCAGCTTTAAGTATTTGGTCCTGTTGATCCCTTGCGGCTTTGAATTCTTCCTCTCGTTTAGTATTTTCACTTTGCTCTTTTGATTTACCCTCTTTCACAAGCTCTAATAATTTATCAAGATTAGTTGGTGCTTCAACATCAGCTTCTTGCGCGAAAATGTACGAAGAAAAAATTAATAAACTAAATAATAATATTTTTAATAATTTCATTATTCTTCCTCCTCAAATTTTACGGGTAATGGCAGAAGATCTAACGGCGCAGTTTTATTTGCCATTCTTATTCCGTCTCTAACAGGGATTCTGTAACCACTTACTTCTTCCCAATCACTCCCATTCCAGATGCCCGCTTCACTTTGATCTTTTAGCTGATACATCAAAGCAAGTCTTCCAATTCTTAAAATGTTAACTACCTTCTCTTCACCATCTAAAACGATTGCATCTTCGTAAGTTTCAATTGTTCTACCATACTCTCTCTCTATATTGTAAGCTTCGAGCACCTGTCTTACCTGTTCTGAAGCAGTAACTTTTGGATCTGAAAGGGTATTTCTTACCTGATTGATACGTTTGTATCGTTCATCCAAAGAAAACGGAGCGTCAAGTGAAACAAATTGCTCCAAGCTATTTGCCATCCTCTCCATCAAAGGTGGAATCTGTCTTTGAATTACGACAACCTGCTTTGTTTGTTCCGCTAGGGTAACAAGCCTTTCTTCTTGTGCTTTGATTTGCTGTCTTTTTTGTTCATTATAAATTTTTAAGCCTTCAACCTGCTTGACCACAACTTTCCACTCAGCTAATAGTGAATCTTTTTCTGTCGATAAGTTGTCAACTTTTTCTTGAGAAGTTTCAGATAGAGAAATATTTGATTGATTCTCCTCCAAAATCTGATCTATATCAGTTCCATCTGCTGAAGCAAATATTGCTAATATGTATAGTAAAAATACGTATCTTTTCATGATCTTTTACCCTTATATAAAAACTTGATCGTTAAAATTATCAAATTACTGCTATTTTACAACTATTTTTTAAGGAAAAACCGCATTTTAAAACAGTTTTGGGAAGAATACAGGCGTATTTCTTTTGTATTCTTGATATTCGGCGTTATCGCCCCATTTTTTGTTTGATCTATCTTCAAGCATTCTGACTCCACTTACATAGTAAATTAGGAGAAATCCGAAGGCTGGAGAAATTAAAGAAACATATTGTAAGCCTGACATAACTGGTACTGCCATTACAGAAATGCCTAACCACAATACAATCTCGCCAAAATAATTAGGGTGTCTTGATGCATTCCATAACCCACCAGTAATAAACTTTCCTTCGTTTGTTGGGTCAGCTTTGAATTTAGTTTTTTGATGATCAGCCAATACCTCAAATCCAAATCCAAAAATCCAAAGGGCTAAACCAAGCCAACCAACTAAACCCATCTCAACAGTAGTAATTACTGTAAGTGCAACCAAAGCAGATAGTGATTGTATAAATACCCAAGCTGCTGAAAGAGTCCATGTCATTAGAAGCTGAGTGAAGCTAGGTAAGATTTTTTTAAATCTCTTATCGTGCCCATCCTTAAGAACTCGCCAAAACAAAAAGCTACCAAGCCTAATCGTCCAAATCATAATACAGCCGTAAATTAGCAAAGATCTCAGGTCTAAAATTTCATGAACAGAGGTTTTTTTTATAAAAACTACAAATGATAAAACCGTAATATATGTGAGACTACCAGTTAAATCATAAAATTTTTCAGTTTGAAAAATGTAAGAGGGAACAAAAAGAATCCAATGAATTGCAAAAGAAATAGCCATAGCTATCATAATGAGTGACAGACCATCTGCTTCTATAGTCCCGACAGAAACTGTTATAGCCAGCAAATAACAAATTAAAAAAGTGACCGCTGAGATAGCAAGAAATACTAAAGGTTGTAAAATAGTCTTAGCCATAATTTGCTTTTAATATAAGTATCATACAAGAAAAAGCACGGTGTGACATAAAATGAAATATTCAACTAATCAATTTAAAGCTGGTCTCAAAGTTCTCATTGAAAATGAACCCTGTTCAATTCTTTCTTATGAATTTCATAAACCCGGAAAGGGTCAAGCTGTAATGCGAACTAAACTTTATAATTTAAGAACACAAAAAGTATGGGAGAGAACTTTTAAATCAGGAGAATCCGTTGAAAGTGCAGATGTTGTAGAAAAAGACTTTCAGTTTTTATATAAAGAAGGACAAAACTATGTTTTCATGGATAAAGATACCTACGAACAAATTGAAATATCAGCAAGTAAGATAGAAACAATTAAGCTTTGGTTGGATGGAGAAGAGGAGTGCAAGATTCTTTTTTGGGACGGAGATGTTTTAAATGTTGAACTGCCTACATTTGTAACTAAAGCTATTTTAGAGACAGAGCCAGGCCTAAAAGGAGACACAGTCTCGAACACTCTAAAGCCAGCAAAACTCTCATCAGGTATAGAGGTGCAAGTACCAATTTTTATAAATCAAGGTGAACGAATTAAAATTGATACTAGAGATTTTACATATGTAGGAAGAAGTAAAGAATGATATTAATTGAGTTAAATCAGCTGCTAAAAGAAATAGTAAATAAAGTTGCTGCCGAAAATAATGTAAAGCTCGATAAAAAACTTCTAGCACAGGTTGAATTTGAAATTAGTTCTGAAAGTGCTAGAGGCGACTATGCAACAAGCTGTTGCCTCAAGCTGGCAAAACAATTTAATAAGAAACCTTTTGAGATTGCTGAAGTCATTGTTAGTAATTTTAACGAAAAAAAAATTGCAGATATAAAAATAGAGGGGCCGGGTTTTATTAATGTGTTTATTTCAGCTGAAGCAAAGAGTGCATTGCTTAAAGACATAATTATTCAAGGAGATAGTTGGGGCTTAACCAAGGATTTTTCAGGAAAAATATTATTAGAATTTGTTTCTTCTAACCCAACAGGGCCATTACATGTTGGGCATGGAAGAGGAGCAGTACTAGGCATGGCCATTGCCAACCTTTTGGAAAATATCGGTTATGAAGTAACAAAGGAATACTATGTGAATGATGCTGGAAGACAAATTTCAATTCTTACTAGTAGTGTACTTTTAAATGCATATGTGAAAAATTTTGAACCTGATGGCACCTATGAGGGCGAATATATTAAAGAACTTGGAGAAAGATTTAAGTCAATGTTTGGAGAACTTGATGAAAAAATTGATTTTGGACCTCTGGATGAGGACAAAGACATTAGGTTGGATACTATTTCTGTGTATTTTAAAAGTAAGTTTAGTGTAGCATGGCAGGAAGCTAAAAAATTTTCTGTTAGTCAAATATTAAGTCTTATTAAAGAAGATCTTCATAAATTTAATATAGTTCATGAACATTGGTTTAACGAAAGTTCTCTGGGTACAGTTGAAGATAATAAATCTGATTTATCGAAATCTCTTATAGCAATAAAAGATGGGGGGTATACATACTCAAAAGATGGGGCTGAATGGTTTAAAACCACAGAATTTGGTGACGATAAAGATAGAGTATTATTGCGTGAAAATAAAGAACCTACTTATTATTTAACAGATGTTGGCTATCACAAAAACAAAATTGATAGAAATTTCGATTCCTACATAAATATATTTGGTGCCGATCACCACGGATATATTCCTAGGCTAACAGCTGCTTTTGATGTCATGAAAAAAGAACATCAAAATTTAGAATTCTTACTATACCAATTGGTTAATTTATATGAAGACGGGTTTAAGAAAACTATGTCAACCAGAAGGGGAGAATACTTCTCTTTAAATGACTTGAGAAAGGATCTTGGTCCAGATGTCATAAAGTTTTTCTTTTTAGAAAAGAAGTCAGATCATCCAATAGATTTTGATATGGATTTAGCAAAAGACGAAAGCAAGAATAATCCATATTTTTATGCACAATATGCTTATGTAAGGTGTTGTTCTATTCTAGCAAAATCATCCTTTAATCCTGAGACTGATATAGATCTTAAGGAAATAGAAAATTGTTACGAGATTATTTCAAAAGCTATTAATTACCCACTGATCTTAAAAGAATACGCTCTAGAGAGATCCCCTCATTCATTAGTCCATTTCATAAAAGACTTTTCAGCAACCTTTCACTCATTCTATGAACAGAATCCGGTTTTAACTGAGAATAAAATTACTTCTAATTCAAGACTTTTAATTACAAGTATCACTAAACTAATACTCAAAAATAGTTTTAGAATCTTAAATGTTAAGCCATTAGAAAAAATGTAATATGTCGAACTTTTCTTTTAAAAACAAGAAGTTTCCAATTAAATTAGTTCCAACTTTTCTTCTTACAGTTGCTGTTTCATTTTTAATGTCGTTTTTTTCAATTATTTTTTTGCAAGATAGTAAACAATTTTTAGATTTGAAAAATTATGACGTTGAAGATATCGAGTATGAGTTTCAAACCCTCTTGGAAAACAGTTCCTTTGATGAACTGATAATAATTGATGAAGTCGAACAGGAAGAATGTGAATATTTTGCCCAATCTGGAAGTTTTAGAACGTTTGCCGCAGCATCTAGCCAATTAGAGGAACTCAAAAAATTGGGTACAGTACTGTAATCGAAAATGTGGCCAGTCAAAATGGATTTAACTACAAGGTGGTCATAGGGCCATTTTCTAACAGATCGCAAACAAATAATGCTAGAGAAAATCTTAGAAGACTTAACATGGATTCTCTAGAGATTAAAAGCTGTATTAAATTCACCAATGAATCTACATAAATTTCACAAAATTTCAAAAAACTTAGAATCGCACCAAAAGCTGATTGCTGTCTCAAAGGGGCAAAGTGAAGAAAAAATTAGACTCCTTTATGAAACAGGTCAAAGAGACTTTGGTGAAAATTTCTTACAAGAGCTCAAAGGGAAAAAAAATGCTTTACCTGAGGATATTAACTGGCATTTTTTAGGAAACATTCAAAGTAATAAGGTAAAAGAGATAGTAGAGTGCTCAGATTTAATTCACTCAATTGGCAGAATCAAGATTTTAAATAAAATTTTAAATCTTCAATCTAGCAAGAATATCGAAATCTTATTACAGCTTAAACTAGGGAAAGAAGAAACTAAATCAGGTTTTAGTGAAGATGAAATATATGAAATTATGACGAATAATAAGTTTGAAAATATAACAGTGAAGGGGTTAATGGTTATTGCTGAAGGTAGTATTGAGAGCGAAAAATTAATAGAACAATTTTTACATGCTAAAAATATTTTTATGAAAATAAAAACAATGAATAAAGATGTTGAATATCTTTCAATGGGGATGTCTAATGATTATGAATTAGCTTTATCCTCTGGCAGTAATATGATTAGAATTGGTACATCAATTTTTGGAGCAAGAAGTTAAATGGTCGACTCTACAGTAATGTTTGGCATGTTATTAACAATAAAGGAAATTGTTGTTTATTTGATATTAGTTTTGTTTCTAATTGATCTTGCAAAAGCTGATTCCTTCAACAAGATAGCAAGAATTATGAAGATCCTTCTTTTTCCATTATTGTTAATATTCAATGTGCACTACAAAAAAATAAATATTGGTCTTTTGTTTGCTGCATTACTAATCAATTTCATATCCTTCTACGTCTTGCTGCCAGGATATGACTTTGCTACTGTGCTTAACTTCTCAATTTTTCAAACGGCTAAAATGTTAATCGGTCTCTTAAAGTTCGTAGTTATTCTAGGTGTTATATTGAGTTGGTTTTATGCTTTTGGAGCAAACTTTTATAATTCAGCTACAACGTTAATTCAAGAAGTCTATGAAACGACTGTATCAATTTTTAGAAATATTATACCGCCCACATCTGGGTTCGATCTATCACCACTAATTGCTTTTTTTGTGTTTCAGTTAGCAGAAAGAGTGCTTGACATCTTGATGTTTGAATACATGGTTTAGACCTTAGTTAAAACATACCTTTTTATTTCATGGCCCTTTTCTAAAGCTTTTTTGTGAAAAGTTGAAACTTCATACGAAATTTCAAAACTATCAATTTTTTTAAATAACTTTTGTTCATTCAAAACTGTTTTAATGTGGTCTTGGTAAATTTTTGAATCTGTAATTATCTCAATTTTTCCTGTATTGGTAATTTTTTGCTCTAAGATCTGCAAAAAATTTGGAGAAATTAGCCTTCTTTTTATATGCTTTTTTTTGGGCCAAGGATCAGGGAAATGAATTCTAATAAATGAAGCTTTATAGCCTATTAGCTCAAAAAATTCCCTTGCATCTCCATTATATAAAAATAAATTTTCTGGTCTTTCTTGCTCATAAAATTCTACAGCTCTAGCAAACCCTTTTTTATATGGTTCTATACCAATGAAGCAATATTCTTTATTAATAAGAATATCTTGTGTGAAAGATTGCGCGTCTCCAAACCCAATATCAATTACTATTGGACAGGTTGTCTTTGGTCGAACTTCAGGGTTGATCAAACAAGCGGATTTAAGATTTAAAAATTTTTTATTGGTGGAAGAAAGCCTCCCAGCCCTGGAACTAAATGTTTTAATCACTAAGGCAATTATTGCATTTTAATTTAGATATATTAATTCCAAATAAACTTAAACGTTTACTAAAGATGTCTTTAGTTTTTTGAAAGCTGAAGCTTCTATTTGTCTGATCCTCTCAGCTGAAACAGAATACTTATTGGCTAATTCATTAAGTGTTAGTTTGTTATCATCAAGCCATCTTGCTCTGATAATATCTTGAGCTCTTCTGTCCAACCCAGAAATATTTTTCATTAACGCGCCATGGTTGACGCTCTCATAGTTTTGTTTTTCAACTATTTGTTCTGGACTGAATGAATGATCTTCAAGATATTGGCTTGGTGAAAATGCTTTTTCATCATCTTCATCATCACAAGGCATGTCAAAAGCTGAATCAGCAGAATTTAATCTATTTTCCATATGCATTACTTCTTTGTATGAAACGTCTAGATCTGCTGCTATTTGTTTGGCTTCTTTGTCAGATAACCAGCCAGTACTTTTCTTTTTACTTCTAAGATTAAAAAAGAGTTTTCTTTGGGCTTTTGTAGTTGCAATTTTTACAATTCTCCAATTTTTAAGTATAAATTCATGAATCTCTGCTTTGATCCAATGTACTCCAAACGAAACAAGTCGAACACCTTTGTCAGGATCAAATTTCTTAACTGCTTTAAGTAATCCAAGGTTACCTTCTTGAATAATATCTGCCAATGGCAGACCATAGCCCGCGTATGATTTTGCTATGTGAACTACAAATCTTAAATGTGAAATGACTAATTTGTGGGCCAACTTAACATCTTCTGTTTCATAGAACTCTCGGGTGAGTTCGAGCTCCTCCTCTCTACTGAGAACAGGAATTGAGTAGACCTGAGAGAGATATTTATCAATATCTGAGCCAGGATTTGCTAATGCTATTGCGTAACTCATAATAATTTAATATAACATATTATAACCATTGTTTATCTTTAAACAAACGGATGGCTATATTAGCACTAAATTTGTGATTATTTCAACAATTTTTGACATTGCTTTGATGTGAAAGTTAATTAAAATAAACAGCTTGTTATGAACAAATCTGAAAAGCTCAAAAAAATTCGTGACGGACTAGTTCTGCTGAGCAGAGAAAGAGAGGTTGTTCTTTCTTTCCACGAAACATTTCATATGGTAGATGAGTTGCTTGAAATTGTTGATGGTCTAATTGAACAGGAATCTAAGAGCTAACAAAAGTGAAACAGTTATTACTTAATTCTTTAAACCTAAAACCAATACTCGAGAATTCTTCAATCCCGTCTGTGGACTCAATCTGATTTTCTATAAGAAATCTTGCCATTTCTCCTCTTGCACGTTTCGCTACCACTCCAACGACCCTTTCCTTTCCACCAGTTAATGACAAAAATCTGAAATTGACAGTTTTTTCGCTATTTACATATTTAGATATGGCAGAAAAATACTCCTGCGAGGCTAAATTAAATAAGAGAGAGTCTTCAAGCTCATTATTAATTTTTTTTGCTATCTTATCGCCCCAGAATTCATATAAATTTTTAGAACCATCAAAATTATGTTTTGTGCCCATCTCTAATCTGTATGGACTCATTTCATCAGATGGTCTTAATAAACCATAAATACCGGACAAGATTTTTAAATTTTTGTTCATGTAATTAGTTTGTACATCATTAAATTTACCAGCATTAAGGTGTTTGAAAACATCACCTTCAAACTGAAAAATTGCTCTTTTTTCAGAACCCATATTTTTATTCCAATTTTTGAATCTATCTAAATTTAATTCTGCTATCCCATCGCTTACTTTCATCAATGAGCCAATCTCTTCAGAACTCATAAGCGCTAATTCGTTAGCTAATGAATCAGCTTCTTTTTTAAAGAAGGGAGTAGTTGGTTTTAAAGCACTATCTCTAACATTTTCTGTCAATCTTTTTGCTGGTGAAATAACTATCATATTTTTATGCCTGCGTTGTTAAAATCTAAAGCTCGCTCTGCTCTATAGCTTGATCTTGCCATAGGGCTTGAGATTACTTCTAGAAAACCATATTTTAGACCTACTTTTCTATAAAGATCAAACTCTTCAGGTGTAACCCACCTATCGATAGGATGATGGTTTAATGTAGGTCTCAAGTACTGTCCCAAAGTAACAATATCAACATCATGTTTTCTTAAGTCTTCAAAAGTCTGATATATTTCTTTTTCTTTTTCACCCATACCCAAAATAATACTGGATTTAGTAATCATTTCAGGATTAATTTCCTTAGCCGTTTTTAAAACTTTTAGGGTTTTTGATATCCAGCTCTTGGATCCCTAATAGGATGCGTAAGTCTTTCTACAGTTTCAATATTTTGTGCGAATACTTTGATTGGCGAATTCACAACTTTTTTTATCGAATCATATATGCCATTAAAATCAGAAGTTAGAACTTCTACTTCCGTTTCAGGACTTAGTTCTTTTATAGCCTCAACAGTATTAGCAAAGTGTTGAGCACCTCCGTCAGAAATATCATCTCTATTTACACAGGTTAAAACTATGTATTTAAGATTCATTAAATTTATAGTTTCTGCAATTTTTCTGGGTTCATTTTTATCAAGCCATCCTTTTGGATTACCTGTGTTAACTGAACAGAATTGGCACGCCCTTGTGCATGTATCACCCATAAGCATAAAAGTAGCCGTACCTCTTGACCAACATTCCGATAAATTTGGACACTTGGCCTCTTCACAAACTGTACTGAGATTTAAATTCTTAACTTTACTTTTTATCAAACTGTAATTTTGGTTAACCTGGTTAGCAGTCATCCTTATCCAGCTTGGTTTTTTTTCTCTTTCAACTGTTGAGTAAGTGTTGCTTTTCATACCATCTTTAATCGATCGTACACCTGCAAAATTCGTGATCTTTACTGTTGGTATTAAATCTTTCATCTAGTTAGCATTTGTCGAAAATTATTTAAAAGTTCTTTTTTAAAGGTATCAACATTAATATTTATGTAATCTATAAGATTACAAGTCTCAACATCTAATCCGCAAGGTTTTATTGAATTAAACATATCTAAATCAGTTTTTAGGTTGATACTTAAACCATGATACGAATAATTCTTTTTTATTCTCATCCCAATTGAAGCAACTTTTTGATTGTTAATAAATATTCCAGGATCACGAGCACTAATATTATGTTTTAGATCATATGATGCTAAAACCAAAGACGCAGTTTCTAAGATTTTTTTTGTAAGCTCTGTTGGAGGAAACGGTAGTTTCTTCATATTTAATATGAAGTAGATTACTAACTGGCCTGGAGCATGAAAGGTTGTCTTGCCCCCTCTATCTGTCTTTATATATGGTGGAGTTTTTAATGTATCTTCAGTTATTTCCTTTTCACTAATACCAATAGTGAAGACAGGAAAATGTTCAAGCAACCAAATTGAATGAAAATCAGGTTGGGATTCAATCAACTGCATCATGGCATCATATGTTTTTGAATAATCTACTACTCCAAGTTCTTTAAATTGAATTTTTGTCATAGTTTTTTAAGGTTGGCGTATGACATAACAAGCCATTTAGTCCCAACAGTATCAAAGTGGATCTGTATTCGGGCTGAGTCTCCTTGACCCTCAATGCTTAGTATGACACCCTCTCCAAAACTGTTATGAAATACTCTATCACCAAGAGCATATTCGCTTCCATCTTGTTCTAATTTTTCTGAAACACTTGACCCATAAAATGAATTTTTATAAGTTTGTTTAGGTCTGACAAATTCTAAACATTCTTGAGGAATTTCATTAATAAATCTTGAGGGAGGATTATATGAATCTTGCCCATAGAGTCGCCTAAATTCTGTATATGTTAAAAACAATTTACTTCTTGCTCTTGTTATTCCCACATAACACAAGCGCCGTTCCTCCTCTAGCTCATTAATGTTGTCCATTGATCGAGAATGAGGAAAAAGCGACTCCTCCATACCCACTAAAAAAACGTATTTATACTCCAATCCTTTTGCCGAATGCATTGTCATTAGCTGAACCGCATCATCTGTTTTTGATGCTTGGGTATCTCCCATATCAAGTGAGACTGAACTTAGAAAAGCTGCAATGAAAGAATCGTACTCTGATAGATCCTCATTTTTATTGATTATTTCGAAGGACTTAACTGCCGAAATTAATTCGTTAATATTTTCAATTCTTATTCGGCCTTTTTCTCCTTTTTCTTTCATGTGGTGTTCTATTAATCCACTTTGATTAATTACTTTCTCTACAAACTCATCCGATGGTAATTCATGTATTGTTTCAGCACATGTTTCTATGAAATCACAAAATGATTCTAATGCTTTTGCCGCTTTACCCCTCAATACATCATCTTTAACCACACCTTTGCATGACTGAAATAAAGATAGATTATTTTCCTGGGCATATGTTCGAATCAATTCAAGGGTTTTTTCACCTATCCCTCGTGTCGGTGCGCCTATTGAGCGTTCAAAAGCAGCATTATCATTTCTGTTAACTATTAACCTTAGATAAGCCAGAACATTCTTAATCTCAAGCCTTTCATAAAATCGAACGCCGCCATATATAACATAAGGCAGGTTTTGTCTTAGTAAATATTCTTCAATAGTTCGAGACTGTGCATTTGATCTGTATAAGACAGCTATATCTTTATAGTAGTCTCCGCCTGAAAATATTTTATGTACATTTTCTGCAACATAGTTTGCTTCTTCTTGCTCATTATAGGCTTCATAAACTTCGATGCATTCTCCTTCATTTCCTTCAGTCCACAGCTTTTTACCCAATCTATTAGAATTCTTTCCAATAACAGCATTTGCTGCATTCAAAATCTTTTGTGTGGAGCGGTAATTTTGTTCAAGCCTTACAATTGAAGTTTCTTTTTCCTTTGAAAACTTATTAATGTTTTCAATCTTTGCTCCCCTCCATCCATAAATAGATTGATCATCATCACCTACTGCGGTAACAGTTGTATTGGCTCCAGTTAAGTTACTAATCCATTTAAATTGAATTTCATTTGTATCCTGAAACTCATCAATCAAAATATTTTTAAATTTATTACCGTACAGTTCTTTAACCTTTGGGTTATCTCTAATTAACTCATATGATCTCAAGATTAACTCAGCAAAATCTATTAAATTTTCCCTTTGCATGTACCTTTCATAATGAGAGTATATTTTTTTCAGAGTTTCAAGATTAAAATCACCTTTATCATCAACGTCTTTTGATCTCAGGGCTTCATCTTTCCAGTTATTAATTTGCCATCTAACTTTTTCAGCAGGCCATTGATCTTCATCAATATCTAATTCTTTTAAATTTCTCTTAATTACTCGTAACTGATCGTCACTATCAAGAATACTAAAGTCTTTTTCCAGTCCAGCTTCTTTGTAATGTCTTCTAAGCAATCTATTTGATATTGAATGGAATGTCCCACACCACATTTCAGGTACTGGCTGATCTAAGATTTGTTCAATTCTTCCTGTCATTTCGTTTGCAGCTTTGTTAGTAAAAGTAACAGAGAGAATACTGTGTGTAGAATTAGACAAAGCTTTAATAAGCCATGCAATTCTGTGAACAAGCACTTTAGTTTTACCTGAGCCTGCGCCTGCAAGAACTAAAAGTTTTTGTGATTCTGAAGTTACTGCTTGGCGCTGAGCATCATTAAGATCGTCAAGGATATAGGATACATCCATTGATTAGACAAACTTATTTTCCCTGAACCAAAGATTGAAGGCATATTTTTGCCCTCCAGTTACAGGTCTTCCTGCATGCAATGACAATGGATGGACTTTCGTTGTTCCTGGCAATACATTTTTCCACACTAATATTGATCCTTTTTTTGGTGCAACAGAAATATTTAAGTCCTTAAATTCAGTTGCTCCTCCTTCTTCAACATCATTTAGATAAGCAATGGCTGTATATATTCTTTGGCCACCTCTTTTTAAGTGTTTCCTGCCTTCTTCTGTTTCGTCATTAAATGCATCATGATGATCGTTATATTGAGTTCCGCCTGTGTAATAAACTACCTGATAAGATTCAGCATTTTTTAAAGGAAAGCCTACTAAGTCTGCAATTCGTTGGCCAACTTCTAGTGTGGTTGAAGAATGACTGTGAGGTAACCAACAGTTACTTCCTGTTCGGTTTTTATGATAGATACCGTCCTTGCCGCCAATTGTTTTAGCTCTCTCTAGCTTCGAATCAGAAGCATTTACAAAGTGGTCACACTCCTCACTTGAGATGAAGTCCTCAATCACGTAAATTAGTGGCTCATCATTGTAAATGATTTTATTGCCCTCGATTCTAATTGGTTTTTTGAATTCTTGTTTTGTTTCTATTTTCGCTTCACTTGTGTGCGGCACAGTATTTGCTTGCGGATCAAACTGTTTATCAAGTCCAGCGTTAACCCCAATTATATAGAGAGCTCTCATAGAAAGTACTAGCGCTAATACACCAATAATGAGGGCAAAAATTGAAATTATAAAAGCAGCTATTTCCACAGGATTATTATACTTTATGGCTGAAAATTTTCTTAGTAATTATTAGATTTTGTATTAAATTCGCTTTTAGCTTTCGTAAATTCAGCTTTCATTTTATCCACTAAATCCTCTACTCTAGGAGAATCTTTAATTGAGTTAATGCCTTGTCCAGAACCATAAATATCTTTCCATACTTTGGCAGATGCGTTGCCTCCTGAATTAAAGTTCATTTTTGTCTTATCTCCTTCAGGTAAATTTTGTGGATCCATTCCTGCCCTTTCGACTGAAGGGCTTAAATAGTTGCCATGAACCCCACTGAAGTAATTCGAATAAACGACATCTTTTGCTGCTGATTTAATTAGCATATTTTTATAATCATCATCGGCTTCAGATTCTTGTGTAGCTATAAATCTTGTGCCTATGTATGCAAGATCAGCCCCCATAGCAATAGCGCTTGCAACCGAAAAACCATCAGAAATTGAGCCTGAGAGTAGTATTGTTCCGTCATACCATTCTCTAGTTTCTCTTAGCAGAGCAAAAGGAGATAATGCACCGGCGTGACCTCCAGCTCCTGCACAAACCAAAATTAAACCATCAACTCCCTGTTCAACCGCCTTTTGAGCGTGTCTTGTGCTGATGACGTCATGAAAAACTAAGCCCCCATATGAATGAATAGCTTTAACTAAGTCTTCTGGAGGCCGTAAAGATGTAATTATTATTGGAGCTTCATGTTTCACACAAGTTTCAACATCCTTGAAAAGCCTGTCATTTGATAAGTGGCAAATTTGATTAACTGCAAAAGGAGCAACTGGCTTATCAGGATAATCCTCTTTAAATTGTCCTAATTCATCTTTAATTTGTTTGATCCAATCTGATAAAAGTTCCTGTGGTCTTGCATTCAATGCAGGGAATGAGCCAACTATTCCAGCTTTACATTGAGCGATAACTAATTGCGGTCGCGAAATGATAAAAAGTGGTGCACCTACGACGGGTACCGATAAATTGTTTTCAAGAATTTTTGGAAGCATTTTAGTTTTTATTCAAATAATCTACCAGCCAACTTATAGACCAGTTGTGTGTTAATGTATTATCTTTATAAACCTCTGGCAACCTTACTGCAGAAACTCCCTCTATTTTTTGAATTTGTGTATCTATCTCTAAATCTTTAAATACACCATCTAGATCTTTTTGAGTCATCCATTGATATGCAACAACATTTTTTCCAGTTCGTACTGGTGGTCGATATCCACAAAAAGAGTTTAGCCTTGGCTCCCCAGAAATACCTGATGCAACAATATGAAATTCAATATTTTTGGAATAGTCGTTATCAAGTAATTTTGCTAAAACTATTCCACCATAACTATGGCCAATAAGTGAGATTTTTGAATAATTATCAATTTCGCTCTGGATGATATTAAGTAATTCCTGAGTGGCTCTATTTGGGCACCCATTTGTTTTCCATCTGTAGAAAGAAATTCTATTAGTTTCTTTATTTAAATTAATTAATGGATATACCCATTCAAAACCTTTAGTTTGCCAACCGTGAACTGCAATTATTAGTTCTGATTGTTGTGCATCATAATTTTCAAGAAAATGTATGCCTGGCTTAAATTTGATAAGCTTTTCTCCGGCAACAAAAGGTCCATCTTTTTCGTAGAGCTTTGAAATAGTTTCTATATCATTTGAGAATAGATTCAAACTAATAAACAAGATAATTAGTGTTCTAGAGGTCATTTGAATTTTTTTAACAACCAAAAACCAAGCCAAGTTGATAATAAAGTTTTTAAAATAGTCATAATTAGAGCAGGGAACTGATACCAAAAATCTAAATAAGCATTCCAAAACCAAGAATAAATCCAATCATGAAAAAACTTTAAGTTTTCAACAAGAAATACTTTAGTTGAATACCCCAAAATTGAATTGTCAGTCTGAAACAAAATTAAAATAATCCAGCCCAAGATAAGTAACTGTATTGGGGTTGTATAAATGCAAAAGTAGGCAAAATATAAAGCAATCTTATTCATAGTCCTTTAATTTTTGTTTTTGGTGGACCAAAAAAACAATGTATTGCCTCTTTTAAATTTTTAGAACTTCTTATTTCAGAAAATATTTCTTGCCAAGCCATAAAAGTTATCTTGATAGGATTATAAGTATTAACATTTTTAACTAGTCCAAATTTTACCTTTTCATGCTCTGGCTCAAATGTTCCGAACATTCTGTCCCAAATAATTAGCAAGTTACCATAATTTTTATCGATATATTGCTTATTCGAGCCGTGGTGTACTCTATGGTGTGATGGTGTATTTAGGAAGAATTCTAAGGGTCCCAATTTATTTACTATCTGAGTATGACCAACTATTCCCCATAAAGTGCTTATTGAACCTGCAACTGCAACTATAACTGGATCTAGTCCAATTAGAGGCAAAATCATAAAAAAGGGTACTTTAGAAATCGGCCCGAACCATGCTTGTCTGAAAGAAACTGCAAAATTCATTTCTTGGCTTGAATGATGACTCATGTGAACAGCCCAAAGAAAACTAACTCTATGAGAGAGTCTGTGATAAATATAAAAAACAAAATCTATCAAGATAAAGGCCAAAAACCACATCACCCAAAGTGGGACCGTAGATGCTAGGTCAAAAATTTTAAATTGATAGAGATAAACGTGAAAAGCTAAAGTTAATCCTTTTGTAGCTAAAACCATCACCATGTTGCCAACTAGTAAACCAATAGTGCAGAGAGTATCTGACATTTTGTAATAGTCTTTTTTTTGCCAGGCAGAAAATACTGCTTCTAAAAAAATGGCAAAAAAAGCTACAGGCAAGCCGATTGCAAGTGTTTTTATAACAGTTAAATCCGTCATTTCATTATTTTAATAGATTTAACTTCTTGCTGTCCGAAAGAAAAAGAAAAAAGATAAAGTGGCACAAGAACTCAAGATATGCCAGATAGCATGTGGTTGTATTAGGGAGTCAGGATTACACAAAGGTTGATTAGGATATCCTTGTAACCAGATTGCAAAAGCAGTCATGTAGAAGGCTATGCCTAACCAGTACCACGGAAAGTAACTTTTGTTCGATTGGTGCTTTTTATTAATAAAAAATGCAGGAATCCAGAATAAAACAATCCACCAATATTTACTTGGTTCCAAGATTATCTCATTGGGGAAAACACCAAATAATGCCATAACCGCAATACCAACAAATCCTGAAAAATATCTTATCAATGAGCTATAAAAAGACTGTAATACTTCTGTTATTACCCAAAGTGCAATTGATAAAAACCAAAAATTTAAATTTACACCGAGATCTGATCCTAAGAACCAACTTGAGATTCCATATATGCCTACAATAAATAGGTAAGTTTTAAGAAAAAGAGATTCCTTCCAATTTTTGATGGTAAAAATATTTACCAACCAAGGAATAGAAATCCACATAATCATGCTTAGCCAGTCTGCCCATTGTCCCCATGCAGTATGAGTTCCGTGCATTAATAATGAACCTGGGCCCAACCAAACGGCAGCAGTTGCATATGTCAGGGCTGTAATTGTTGGCCCATGAAACCTACTTCCTTCTATCTTCTTTTCGTTAGCTAGGATATAAAACATTAGCAAGCCAGTAAAAATAAAACCCATATTACTTAAAGCATTAGCTGGCTCTCTGAAATAGCTTCCACTAATTCTTTCACACCATCTAGAAATTTCACCTATGGCATAACCAGGCTCAACAGACAGAAAATTTGTTGTAGAGGCCAGCAGTATATAAATAGTAAAAAATAGACCAACTAGTGATAAGGGAATAAAAAATACCATTTTATTCATCTAAGATTCCCATTTAGTTACGAAGTCAAGGATGTTGAGTTCAGGAATTTTCTTAGCTTTGCCTTCTGGTGTACCAATATATAAGTAACCAACTACTTTTTGGTCATGATCCAACTCTAAATATCTACCAATTTTTTCATTGAATGAAAAGGCACCTGTACGCCATATACCACCATACCCCATTGAATTTAATGCAAGAAGAATATTTTGTCCTGCTGTTGCTGTAGACATTATTTGCTCTACTTCTGGAACCATTGCATGTTCTTTAGGGGTGCAGACTAAGACTACTATCATTGGCGCTCTAAAAGGAGATTGTTCATATTTTTTTAGTTTTTCTTCATCTAGATCCTTAATATTTTCTTTAGCATAACTAACAAAAGCGTTAGATAGTTTTTTAAGCCCGTCTCCCTGAATCTCTATAAAAGAAGATGGTCTCAGCCATGCATGATCTGGAGCCCTTAACGCTGCCTGGAATACCAAACCCATTTCTTTCTCAGTTGGAGCTGGTTCAGTTAAGCTTCTGTGTGAGTTTCTATAAAGTATGTTATTTAATGCGTCATTCATAATTTTTATTTAAGTGTAGTTCATTAAAAACCAACTTTAAGTTTATTTGAGAATTAAATTATATAATTGAATTTTTCGATAGAAAGTATGGCCAGAACTTTTATTAAAAATCTCAATGAAATCTCGATGGAAGATTTTGATGCTGTCGGGGGCAAAAATTCATCTCTCGGAGAAATGATAAGCAATCTTACAGAATTGGGCATCAATGTGCCTGGAGGTTTCGCTATTACGTCCTCAGCATTTAATGAATTTATAGTAAGCAATAAGATTGATAAAGTAATTTCAAAGGAATTAGCAAATTTAAATGTTGAAAGTCTCAGTGATTTAAGACGCACTGGAAAGAAATTGAGAAGCATAATCCTTAAAACACCTCTACCGCAAAATTTAATTTCAGAAATAGAACAGGCCTGGTTAGATATTTTAAAATCTGGTAAAAGTTTAGCTGTTCGTTCTTCAGCCACAGCAGAAGATCTGCCTGATGCTTCATTTGCTGGACAACAAGAGACATTTCTTAATATCGATGGGTTTGATAATCTGATTGCCGCTGTTCACAAAGTTTATGCTTCATTGTTTACCGACAGAGCAATTTCATATAGAAAACTCAGAAATTTTAAAGGTTCACTTTCAATTTCTGTTGGAGTGCAAGAAATGGTTAGGAGTGACATTGGCTCTTCAGGAGTAGCTTTTACGCTTGATACTGAATCAGGTTATAGGGGTTCAATCTTTATCACCTCTTCATACGGTTTAGGTGAGGGTATCGTTCAGGGAACAGTAAACCCTGACGAGTTCTACGTTTTTAAAGAGGCTTTGGAGAAAAATAATTTCCCAATTATCAAAAAAAGCTTGGGTGAAAAGGCAAAAAAAATGATTTTCGCTGGCAATAATTTGCCAGGCAAGAGCGTTAAATACGTCAAAGTTCCCAAAAAAGAGGCTAAAGAATATTCACTTACTAATAATGAAATTATCGAGTTAGCCAAATACGCAAAAATAATTGAGGATCATTACAAAGTGCCTATGGATATTGAGTGGGCTAAAGATGGAAAGGATAAAAAGATTTACATCCTCCAAGCAAGGCCTGAGACCGTTCAAAGTAAAGTTTCAAATTATTTTGAAAGATACATACTCAAAGAAAAAGGTGAGCTAATAGTGAGTGGTAAGAGTGTTGGCCAAAAAATTGGAGCTGGCACAGCAAAAATAGTTAAAGATATATCTGAAATAGAGAATATAAAGCCTGGTGATGTGTTAGTTACAGACATGACTGATCCAGATTGGGAGCCAGTTATGAAAATTGCTTCGGGCATTATAACTAATCGTGGTGGAAGAACATGTCATGCTGCAATTATTGCTCGAGAACTAGGCATCCCTGCAATCGTTGGCTGCAATACTGCAACAAAATTTGTTCTCAATAATACAAAAGTAACAGTTAGTTGTGGAGAAGGAAATGAGGGTAGGGTTTATAAAGGAGAGCTTGATTACAAAGTTGAAAAGATTGAGTTTGGATCTATGCCTGAGGTGCCAGTGAAAATAATGATGAATGTTGGCAATCCAGATAAAGCAATGAGTTTTTCAATGATACCAAATGAGGGAGTTGGTTTAGCTAGGGTAGAATTCATAATAAATAAAATGATTGGTATTCACCCCAAGGCATTACTAGATATATCAGCTGTTGATAAAAAGACTGCGGGGGAAATTCATGACAAACTTGCTGGATATTCTGATGCAAGAACATTCTTCATTGAGAAACTATCAGAAGGCATAGCAACAATAGCCGCCTCTTTTTCATCAAAGCCTGTAATTGTTCGATTGTCTGACTTCAAATCAAATGAATATGCAAACCTTACGGGGGGTAAGTATTTTGAACCAAAAGAAGAGAATCCAATGCTGGGATTTAGAGGAGCAAGCAGATACATATCAGAAGATTTTATGGAATGCTTCGAACTGGAATGTGAGGCACTTAAAAAGGTCAGAAACAATATGGGCCTTACCAATGTGCAATTAATGATTCCGTTTGTAAGAACTTTAAAAGAAGCAAAAAATGTTATTTCCCTGTTAGAGCAAAACGGTCTAAAAAGAGGAGAAAATGGTCTTAAAGTTTTAATGATGTCTGAAATTCCTTCAAATGCTTTGCTTGCTGAAGATTTTTTATCTTATTTTGATGGCATGTCGATTGGATCAAATGATATGACTCAGCTGACTTTGGGTTTAGATAGAGATTCTGCACTTGTTTCAGATATATTTGATGAAAGAGATGTGGCTGTAAAAAAAATACTATCATTGACGATAAGTGCATGTAAATCAAAAAATAAATACGTAGGAATTTGTGGCCAAGGTCCATCAGATCATTATGATTTTGCTCAGTGGTTGCTTGCAGAAGGCATCGATAGCATATCTTTAAACCCTGATACAGTAATTGAAACCTGGCTTAAACTTTCTAAGAACTAACTATTGAGAGCTGACTCAACCGAGGGGTGCCTTATCTCCCCATTGGCTATATTTAAACCATTTGCTAAATGTTTATCTGAAGCACATGCTTTTGCCAAACCAAGATCAGCAATTTTTTTTATAAATGGTAGTGTTGCATGGTTCAGTGCCAATGATGCAGTTAAGGGAACTGCTCCAGGCATATTGGTTACACAATAATGTACCACCTCTTCTTCTACAAAAACTGGATCATCATGGGTTGTTGGCTTGCTGGTCTCAATGCAGCCACCTTGATCTATTGATATATCTACTAAAACACTGCCTGGTTTCATAACTTTAAGCATTTCCCGAGATATAACTTTTGGAGCTTCTTTACCAACTACGTAAACAGAACCAATCACGAGGTCTGATGTACTAATTGCATCTAAAATACTTTGTGGAGTGGAGTTGATATAAGAAATATTATTTAAACCAAATTCCTGCTCTAAAATTTTTAACTTTGCATCAGAAATATCTAGCACATTTACATGAGCGCCTGAATCAATACCTTTTCTAATGGCTTCTTTACCAGCAACACCAGCACCAACCACCGAAACTTCTCGAGCTTGTATGTTCTCAAAATTACCGAATAGTGTTCCAATACCTTTATTAGGTTTAAGAAGAAAATACTGCCCAACAACTAAACTTATGCGACCGGCAATTTTACTCATAGGTGCTAAAAGTGGCAGGCTACCATCATCAGAAGTTACTGTTTCATATGCAACACCATTTACTCCAGTATCTATCAATTTTTTTGCGTTAGTTTTATTTCCCGCTAAATGCAAATAGGTAAAAAGAATGTGCTTGGATGACAAGAACTTATTTTCTTCAGGCAAGGGCTCTTTTACTTTAACTATTAGATCAGATCTATCAAATACAGAAGAGGCGTCTTCTAGAATTTGTGCGCCGTTTGCTTGGTAGATCTCATCAGTAAAACCTATAGCTTTTCCAGCATCTTTTTGAACGAAAACGTTGTGATTTAATGAAAGCTCGCCAACTGAGCCTGGTGTAAGACCAACTCTAAACTCATTATTTTTCACCTCTTTAGGTAAACCAATATTCATGTCAATTAATCTCAGTAAAATCTTGGTTTTTCGATATATTCTTCAGGGGTCATTTCCTTATTTTCTTTTTTATTGATCTTTTTTATTTCGGCAGCTGAAAAAAATTTTCTTTCGAAACCTTTCAACTCAAGACAATTATTAAAGTACCTTCTTCTTTCTTCTTGTCCTGCTTGCCACCCATCAGGGTCAAGAGCTTTTGAAGGGACATACACTTTAAGCATTTCATTTTCACAGGTTAATGAAGTCCTTCGGAGTCTTGTAGCTAATTCTTCATCAGATAGTTGTTTTAGAGCTTCGGTAACCGGTACATACTTATATTCTCCCTCGATATTAGAGCTTTGCAAAGAAGAACAAGCACTGACAATTAATAAAAGTAAAAAATTAATTATAAATCTCATAATTAAAAAAGAGCCACTGCCATTCCAGCCATACAGACTATTGAGCCTATAAAAGCTAATGTTCTAAGGTACGGAATTCCAGTTAAATAAATTAGGCCATGAATTGCTCTTAAAATAATCCACCAGTAAGCATATGTTGAGTTGTCTACTTCTAAATGCATTGATACTAAAACCAAAGCTAAAAAAGGTGCGAGGCTTTCGTGAAGGTTTAAAGATGCTCTTTTAGCACGCTTTAATAAGACAGGTTCACTTGGAGAGCTGTCTCTAGCACCCATCATCCAATGCAAATTTTTGATATTGATAGCCATTGGTATTAGCCAAGATTGAAATAAAGTAAGCAATAGTGCTGCAACAATATAAACTTCCATAAAACTCCTATATTTGTACTAAAAGATTATCAGCCTAAGAATATAAATACAAACTCATATCCACTTATCGTTTGGTGCGCTGAGATCGTCTTCAATGTTACCTGTATTTCTTATGTCCCTTGGTTCAACCAACATTATTTGAGCTTCTTTATCAGCATAAGGTTTATGCCTAACTCCTTTAGGTACGACTAACATTTCGCCCTCATCAAGCCTCACTGTATGATCCTCAAATTCTATGTGCATTGCTCCTTTTACAACAATAAATGCTTCGTCTGTTTCTTCATGATGATGCCAAACAAAATCATTTTTAATCTTTACTAGTTTGATTTCATAGTCATTTAGATTGGCTACAACTTTTGGCTGCCAGTATTCAGTAAATTTAGAAAATTTTTCTTTAAAATTTATTTTTTTATGTGTCTGTGGTTTTTTAGACTTTGGCAACATAAACTACCTCCAATGTTCAGCTACCCAATCAGTAGGTAATACTTTTCTGTACCATTTCCCACTCTTTCCAATAAGTGCCTCAGGTGGATTAGGCTTTCCATGAAAAATTATGACTTTCGCTTCTGGTGGCAGAACTGGCGCTTGGAAAAATTGTTTTAAACCTTTTTGTACGCAGTGTTTTTTAAAACTCTGACACCACTCTAAAGGCCAATAACTTAAAGAGTGATTTTTTTCCATATAGTCGGATAAATACTCTTGCTCGTTCCGAAACTTAGATCTAATTTTTTCAAAATTTTTTTCAAAGTTTTCCAATACATCTGAAAATTTTCCCATTTCGAATCGATAAACAGAACTATTTCCTGTTACATCTCTTCTAATAAAATCTTTGATGATGAAAAAATCTCCTGGTAGATCAAACAATTCATCGATGTTATTCACAATAATCAGGTCTAAGTCAAAAAATAGACATTGGCCTTTGATATTCGAGATATATTTCGAAAATGTGGCTAATTTTGTCCAACCTCTTTCTGGAATTCCCTCTGGTAAATTTAATTTTGGTATATCAAAAGATTCAATTGCAGGCAGAAATCCAGAATTATCATCTGTTAAACAAATAAACCTAAACTCTTTAGTTAGGTTTCTTGAAACCATGTTATAAAGCTTATTCACGTAAGAGGCATCGTATTTGTTACCCCATTTCATACAGATAATGTTTACTGAACTATTCATGAATTAAAATTATTAACGTTTAGCTAAAACCTATTGTTTAACTACTTTATTCTACCGAAAAAAAAGGTAGTCGTTTGCTTTCTATGAGTTTAAAGAATAATCCCTGCTACTCTGTCAATGAACCAATAAGATCCTAAACCTCCAATAACTGTGTAAGAAATAACTGTAAAAGTATTATGAAATTTAAGTTTAGTTGCGACCCATAATAAAAGCGCAAATATTGGTATTAATATAAGCTGGCCAACCTCAATTCCTAAGTTAAAAAATAGCAAGGACATCGCCATTTGCTGATCAGCAACACCTATACCGCTCAATACATTTGCAAAACCTAAACCATGGAGAAGTCCAAAACCAAATGCTATAAGCCATGGTGTTCGGTTATAAATTTTTTGATCACTAATCTCATAGGCTAGATAAATTATGGTAAGCGCAATGATTGCTTCAACAGTTGCTTGGGGCAGTGAAATCAGACCAAATACAGATAAACCTAGAGTAATACTGTGAGCTACTGTAAATGCAGTAATTGTTTTTATCGCTACTATTAAATTCGAGACTAGAAAAAGTAAACCAAAGATAAAGATAATATGATCATTGCCACCTAATAGATGATCGATGCCTAACTTAAAGTAACCTGTTGGGTAGATCTGCTCTTTTAGGGGTATATTAATTGAAGGATTTTTAGAATTCATTAAGCCCTCAAAAGTTGTGGCATCTAAATGATTAACAGTTATTAATGCGTCTGTAAGAACGCTCAAACTTATAACATTTATAGCCTTACCTTTAAGGCTAGTCGTACAATTTAAAGAAAAACTTTCTACCAGATATTTTCCATTTTTTTCTATCTTTGTATTTTCTCTTAAACAATTTTTAGGAAATACAACCTCGCCACGTGCACCAATATTTTTTACAGGATACATCCATTTTGTTTCATAAATATTTGTATCAACTTCTTTAACTACTAAATGAGCGGGATTAAATTCATGAGCAAAAACTAAAAATGGCAAAAGAGCGAGAAAGATGACACTCTTGATTCCTCTAATCATCAAAACTCATACATTGGATTAATTATCACTCTGTATTCAGATTTAATATTATTAAGGTAGTCTGAGAGTTTCCTGTCTTGCTCTTGCAATATATAGTCCTGTCTAACTAAATCTTTAATTACTGAAAATTTTGGAGAATACCCTAAACTTTTATTATTAATGAAAAGCAAATGTTCTCCGTAACTGGAGGAAAAGGGGCCGATCCACTTATTTAAAGAAGGATTTACAAAAGCGATAAGCAGTTCTTCACCAAAAGCTTGTTCAATTTTACCTAAACTGTACTCACTGAAGTTTTTCCCTAAAAAAAATGGTTCGGAGTTTACTGGCACCCCAAGTTTATCAATTTCGGCTAAAGCTATCTCAGCTTTGTTTTTTGCATTCGGAGATGCTGAAAAATAGTAATGGGTAAAAGAAAAGGTTGCAGGGACGTAATACTTGCCTTGATTAACTTCAAAAAAATCCGCAAGCTCATCCTTGCTTGGTTCTTCTCTGCTAGTTTCTTGTTTTAAAAAAGAAATCTTTTGTGCTAGACGTCTTTTAATAATCCTGTCATTTTGATCTAAACCCAACCTCATTGCTTCTCGATATAAAATTTCTTCCTCAACAAAATCCTGGACAATATTTATAGCTTCTTCCTCATTAGGAGGCCTGCCAACTTGAGAGTTCCAAGCAGAGAATAAGCCATTTAATTCTTGGTCAGAAATATAAATATCCTTTGACTCTTCATCATAATTCATCGTTATATCAGCTAAATAAATAATTAAACCTAAAAAGAAGAATAATAAAATTCTTAAATAAGGTTTAGAGCTCATAGAGCGTATATATCGATATCTTCAGGTACAGGTATGTACCAGATTGGTGATGACCAGGCACGCTCTTGTATAGTTTTGTGCATATCTGATCTTGGTTTAACGCCTGCTTTTAACGCATCCCATGTTGACCATCTACAGGTTGGGTTTTCTAAAACTCTTACATAATAAAAAGCTTTATCTCTAGGGTTAAATTCTGGATCTGTCCAAGTGGCTTTTAGTTCAGTAGCACCAACATTGTCTGTTATAGAACAGTCTTCAATGTTTACTCTGGCTCCGTTATCAGGACAGCGATGAGTTGTTGGATCTACATCAAGTCCGTCAGAACAAACAACATCAAATACTTTTTCACTAGGCCTAGCTCCACCATTAGTTATTGAGCCTTTTATAATTTGGACTCTTTGTAGAGAAGCTGAATTTTTATCTTTTTGAGCCCAGACTAGAAACTCTGGAATTTTTTCTCCATCAGCAAATAAATCTGCCCCCATGGGTACTCCTTTATCGTAAGCTTCTTGCACAAGTGATTCAGCATTGATATCAAGAGAGGTTAAGTTGAAGCCAGCAAAAAATCTAACAGCGACTCTTGGTCCTGTTGTCGCAAATGCTTCTTTTCGTCTAAGTGCTGAAAAGATTGATTCTCTAGTATTCTCTTCCGCCCAAACTGCTGCAAGTCCAGATGCGCCCCATTGATCGAACCCGATAGCATAAGAATTACCATCGACTTCAACCGCACTAACCGGTTGATTGTATTGTTTTGAGTAATCTTCTAACTGCACTAAACGATCTTCTGTTAGAGGAATACTCCCTCTACTCATAGGAGAGCCATCCACAACTCCAACTTTTGACCAAAAATTACTCTCGTCTAATGAAGCTGCTCCAAGATGTGTATCTGTTGAACCAATTAAGCCAAACTTATATGGATTTCCTTGACCCTTCCATTCCAACATTAGTCCTCTTAAATAAGCATCTCTTACATAACCACCAGCGGGGTAACTATAGGTTGGGGGCCTAGCTCCAACCCTGCCATCCATAATTTCAAAATCTGCCCAGTCATCATCAGGTGAGAGCAAAGGGTGAGTATCTGAAGTGCCTTTAACTTGAGTTATTTCAACAATAGGTTCATTTCTCATTCGTGTCTCTGAATAGGTTAGATCAATTGGTGTACCGTAATAAGTTTCTACTTCAAACATTTCTCCATTCGAACCATTACTGTTATGTGGTATTGCAATAGAATCCAAGCCTTGAGCTCTTAATTTATCCATCCAAGCCCAAAGATCCATTGGATTCAAAGAATCCTCTCTTGACCATGGCCTAATAGGGGCTTTCGAAGATTCAAAAATCACATTTCGGTGTAAATTTCCGCCTTCAACCTCTGTCCCAGCAGTAAACTCATACCCTATAAAAGTAGTAAATTTACCTGGCTCGTTGTATTCCTCTGCAGCATTAGCAATATCTGCCCAAGCAGACTTATGTACACTATAGTCAAAAGCTTTTGAAGCTAGCTGTCTGTTTTTAGTGAATATTGCCTGCCACATTTTTGGATGCCATACAGGGTAAGGTCTTTCTAAATAGCCATCAGCAGCCATTAGGCTAAAAAGGTTTAGTCTCTCGCCCATAGATTCAAGCGTTCTATTTTCCTCTCTATTAATGTTTTGAAATGGAACAGCCCACTCGTAACCAGCTTGTGGTGAATTGGGATCACCATATTCTTGTATCATACCCATGTAGATTGCGTGATCAGTTACTGCATAAAAATCTAGAGGTTCATTGAGTTGCATATCATAACCAAGCGGATGTTTGATCATTGCACCTTTAGCGAATCGATATGCATCGTAGGGTGTTGCTGTGACTCCAAAAACATAAGCGTCGAACGAATATCTTGTATGCACATGTAAGTCACCAAAATAAGGATTTTTTAATGGATTAGATGGTACTTTCTTAACTGCTTTGCCTTTATCCTCAACAGCAAAATCCACAACCTCTAAAGATGAGTCTTTTAAGACAATAGAGTATTTCTCTTGGGCAAATTGCATTAAAGCATAGAAAGAAACGGACATTAAAGCCAAGAGCGCTACAGCTATTGTAATGATTAAAGTTTTATTAGCTTTCATACTCCCTTTGATGTTCTATTTTATTATATTTAGAAATTTCTGTTGAAGCCAACAACAAGTTGGTAACTGGTTTTCATTTGTAAATTATTTTTATCTTGGATAACAGGAAATAAGACTTCAAAACCTATTGTATCTTCTTTTGATGTTAAAAATTTTAAGGTGTGATTTAAACCAAAACCCACGTGTAACTCTTCACCTCCATAGTTTTCAGGGTTTGCTGTTTGAACTGGCGCCATAATCATAGGATTTGAGCCTGAGATATTGTCTTGAGTCACAAATTTTAACCTGGCTGAGAGAGATAAGTGAGGTTTATATTGGTACTGTAACCATGAGTTCAGTTCTAATTGGTCACCAAATGCCCAATCTTTTTCATTGATTACTTTTTTATATCTAGCTTGATTAGTCCATGAAGTCTTATCGTTAAATGCTCTGGTGTTGGTTAGCCCTATAATCATTCGAGTTGCCTTATCACTGGGTTGCATAGCATAGGGTAAGACCATACTCATTTCACTACCCATAGGTGTTAAAACTTGACCACTATCATCATTGTTACCTAAAGATTTTTGAAGAGTCACCTCTCCATGCCATTTAGAATTATCTGCATCGTGAAGTACATGAAGTACACTAAAAGTTAAGTCAGACAAGTCGCTTGAAGAAGTAGTAAATTTTCCAAGCAGATTGCGATCCATCATGGCTGCATAAGTGTTAAGAACCATCTCTTTAGACACATAAGTTCCCATCAACATTAATGTAAGATCTTTTGATGGGGCATACATCACATCAATCATTGTCATCTGCATATCCATATCTTCTGGAATAACAGACAAGTTTGCTGGCATATTCCCCAAAGGGTTAGGCATCTGCAAGATATCTGTATCAGAAATACTATCGCCATTCATAATGTTGCCATTCATGTTCATTAATCCATGCTTTAATGAAACCATCCAACCCATATGATGCATATTGCCTGTTGTGCCAACTGGTGCAGAGGAGTGGTCTTCTGTGTGATGCATGTGATTCATCATTTGCATTGATTCATGCTCCTTATGCATGTCTTCATCGTCAGAATAGACAAACCAAGAAATTATTAAAATAATTATTAAGAAATTTTTCATTTACGTTTAAAAAATAAAATTATACCTGTCACAGCAGTAAACAAGGCAATGAACGAAAATATTTTCAAGAGAATGTTCCCAATATTGTCTCGTTCGGTCCAATCCATAATATGGAATCCCCACATAAGATCCCAAATCCGCCATTGTTGTGAACGAATAGCAACAATCTCACCCGTGTAAGGATTTTGGTAAATATTTATTTCTTCACCTTTATCATTTTCAGCAACAACTTTGTAAAGAGGTAATTCTCGCCCCCTATACTCTGAACCTGTTTTTGCTTCCTCAATTAATTCAATATTAAAGGGCTTTAAGAAGGTTTCCTTTTCTATTACACCAAAGGCAAATTCTGGTGAAACTTTTTTTAAATTTATTGGAATAACAATTTCTGCTGCTGGTTCAGTTTTGTAATACTGCTCACCTCTGACATTTTCAATTTTATTAAACGAAAAATAGATGCCTGAAATTGTCCAAAGCAAAAGCTGTAGCGAAACAGCAAGACTTACATATTTATGTAAACTTCTAAGCTTCATTTTTGATTGTTTAGCTCTTGGTAAATAGCAATAGTATCTTGGTTAATATATCCAACTACAAATTCTGCGGCATACGTAATGATAATAATTGCTAAGCCCATATAAAATAATGGCATTGTTCTTTGTTTTCCGTTTCGATGAATCCAGGCATTTAATACACTTAAAATGCCTACTGAGAAAAGAGATAGAGAAGAAAAATAACTATCGATAACAATTAAATAAATTGAAACTACTAAAAGCAAACCCGATAAAATTGTAAGAAATTTATCCATATTTTTAAAAAAATTTATTCTAGATTTTTATATTACTTTGTGCAGCAAGAGCACTCACAACATTTGCAACAATCACACATAGATGTATTTTAAACTAAAAAAGCATTTAATTTAATAATGAATTAAGCCTCTTTAGTTTTTAGAAGAAAATAGAAGACAGGGTATAGAAAAACTGATACAGCAGTAACTGCAGGCCCAAATGCTTCAAATAGCGCAAAGGTTGTGGCACCCAAAACAAATAAAATAAGAATTTCTACATTATTTTTAATGTAACCCTCGTTCATAGCAGCTTTATAAATCAAATAATTAACCGGCAGGTAAAGCAAAATACCTGTAATAGCACCAGGACTAAAATCGGCAAAATAAAAACTAAAGAAAACATGAAAGATGGCATTCACAACCTGGGTTGTCATAACAAAATACAGTACTAAAAGAGCGCTTGCTCTGTTTTGTTTGATTTGGTGCACAAAAATTATGATCAACAAAAAAGCAGCCAGACGTATGAGCATTTCTTCCGAGGTAAGTGGGTTATTATCAAGAAAATAGCTGAGTCGCCACTCTTTAAAATTGAAAATGACATGTTCTTCAAAGTGATGAACCAGATAAACCAGGGGGCTCAAAATTATAAGCTGCCTAAAAAGCAAATTATTTCGAAAAAGTTTCATACATTAAATTTAATCAGTTTTTATTTCTCTCTGGGACATAATAAAGACCGCCCTAAAAAAGAGCCCATAGGCAAACAGCTCGAAACTCTCCTCTATTAAGGTTCTGCTTAATAAGTATTCGTGTTCAAACATTGAGCCGATCAGCAATAAACAGAATGATAGTATAAGACTCAAACCCACTTGGCTCATAAAATATTTTTTTACTAAGCCATAATATTGTTGGTATTTCACGATCATATATAACAAAACAGGCGCTAGCATTATGAGCAACAATAGTGTTCTACCAGAACCAGAACCTATTGCTATAATCCACATTGGTATATTGAAATCCTCTAGGTCAATTTCTCTTAAGAGTATGCCAAACAACGCAATAGAGAGAATAATAGAGATTATTGTATCTTCTCTTGCTCGGTCGAGTGCTATGTAAAGGGTAAATGCTAGACAAATGAGCAACAGACACACTTGTGCGCTTTCAAGTAAATTATATTCATTGGCAATGGCCGTATTACCATACACATAAAAAGAAAGAGCTGACCATGCAATAACTGATATTACTGCTGCTTGGGTCAGTATATTGAATGTTTTATTAATTTATGCCGCCGGTATATTTTTTTATAGTTGGGTTCATGGCAGAAATTTTCTCTTTTAAGTTTTCTGTTGGTTCACCCAAAATAGTCATTTTTTCCACAGTAAATAAATCACGAAATTTTAAGTTCACTGGCGTGCCCACAACCTTGCCAGCAAGTAGCTCAAAGCCCTTAGCATTCGCAAAAACTTCTAATAATGTGGCCGTCATTGTATCTTCATCTATAAACCATTCAAATTTGATTAAGTTTTCATCACTTTGACTTAAAATGAAGGGTGACTGCTCATTTAAGATAAATTCCTTAACTTCCTCAAGCGATGCTGAGAACGATAAATCAATAACAACTGTAACTTGTCCTTTATTTTTGTGTAAATCCATTTTTTATCCTCTGTATAAAATTATTCCATAACTCTTTGCTTTTTTGAACTATCTCGGGGCCCAACAATGCAAGACCAGGGTACCAGGTTAGTTGACTCGCCACATAAATACCACCCCCTTTTAAAAGCTGGCCACTAGTAGCTATAAAAATACTTATAAACATCAATATGGTTGAAATAATAATAAGTGTCCAGCCTGTTATCTTTCGTGTTTTTGTTAAAAGAGTGCTATTCATTTTGTTTTTGGTCCTTAAGTTTAGATTTTTTTAGAAACTTGTGATGCACCCAGTGATCTAACGGCGTAAACAAAAGAAGAAAAAGAGATCCAAACGTAATTGCCTGAAGTATGCCAAAATCATATAAATAGATACCTAAAAATCCGCTCCCTAAACTAGCAATAAACAAGTATGCATTAAAGTCCATAGGATAGTGAGTTTTTATAAGCTTTATGTTTGCTTTGTACCCCTTATCACCTTCTGCTTCTTTCAGCTTCGCCTTCTTTTGAAGAAACAATGAAGCCATATGCAGAAGCGGCAGAAGAAATAAGATTAAACCCAAGACCACGAAACCGCCTGTCAGGCCATAAGTTTGAAGTGCAAGCGGACTGCCGAATGATATTGGTACAATAAAACCATAACGAAGGGCGAAATTGTATGTGGGATAATGTTTGGCAACTAATTTTTGTTTTTTAGTATTCTCTTTTGCTTGGTTCATCAGTTTTTTATTCTTCGAGGCAAGGATAATAAAGAGAATTAGTAAAACAAAGAAGGCCAGAAAAGCTAAAGGCACAATTTCAATTTGTGTCATTTAACTATTTTCCAATCAGGATCTGCTGCAGGCCAATATATCGCTCCATGTGCCATGGCTGCTCCTGTTTGTCCATGCGGCCAAGTTTCCCTGTCCAACCTAAAGCCTGGTTCTTTGTCGTCCTGAGTCCCGAATGATTCATCTATTGAAATCTTTCCAGTAGTCTTATTGAAGTCTAATACCACGACTCTACGTTCTAGTTCTTTAAAAAATCCAGTTAGCACGATTTTATCCCCGCTTTTATTAGGACTTAACCAGTGAGTTCCATAATCTTCACCGGTATCCAAGCGATCAACTTCAATCGGGTTGGCCGGGTTTGTAATATCAAGCACAACCAAACCGTTAAACCCACCCTTATCACTTGCAACAGTTTGTATCCAGAAATTACCAAGCCTCACAGGCAGAGAGCAAAAAGGACCCTCAGCAAAGTGATGCACATAAGAAATTTTCGGCATATTCTGATCTAAGGAGTTAAGCATATATAGGCCACATGAAAAGGTTTGAAATAAAATGGTCTCTCCATCAGAAAGCAATCTGCCTTCAAAAGGGTTTTGGTCAATGATCATATCTTCATTTTTCGGCAGTTTGATAGTATGAAGTTGTTCAAGAGTTTTCATGTCCCAAATTTGAATATGGAAGGAGTTGTCAGTTTCATGCATATCGTAATTTGTAGTGATAATACGATTAAGTTTTGGCACTAATACAATTCCATACGGTCGCAAAAAAATTGACTCTCCCTCTACTTCAGCATCAGATGACCTCAAATATCTTCCGTCAGGGCTAAACTCAACAAGACCTCCAACTGAATTGATACCGCCTTTCGTTTGAAAAGTAGAAATAATGTTGCCATTCGGTAGTTCAGAGTAGCTGTGAGGAAAACTGTATTCTTTTATTTTGCCAAAACTTTTGGACAATTTAGGCTTTAATGGATTGTTGGTCTCGTAAATATAAGTATGACTGTTATGGAAATCGTTCGCGTATATTAGGCCTGAGCTTGGCAGAAATATTGGTGTATGGTGTGCCATGCCAACTGTTTCAAAAACAGGAACAGTATCTACAAGTTCACCGTAGTTTTCTGATTCTGAATCTGCATTTATGACAGCTAGAAAGTTCGGATCCTCAAAACCTACATCGTGCAACCAAACATACAGTAATTCTTTAGGTTGGTTTTGAGGGGCATCTTGTTGTGTGCAGGATGTGAGTAAAAATAGAAAAATTATTGAAACTATTAAAGTTTTATTCATCTAAATTAAGGCTTATCAGCTTCTTGAGTTTGTGCTCCAACTTCAGCAGCAATAGAGTTTGGCACAAGCATAGTAAGGGCATAGTGAACTATTTTCCACTCTCCATCAATCTGCTTAACAACACCTGTTCCTCTGCAATGTCCTAGTTTTTCGTTAAAAAGAATTTCATCAAACCAGCGCGTTTGACCGTCACCTTCCCAATTACGCTCAACTACTTCATAGGTCCAACCATTTCCATCTGCAAACGCTGGTTCAGCATAAGTTTTAAATTCTTCCATAGACCAACGCTCAGTTTTATCAGTGCCTAGAAAGACTGCGTCTGGTGTATAGCGTTCAAAGTAAGTTTCAAAATTACCCTCATGAGCATCTTGGTGCAGGCCATCTAGCAGAGTATCAAGTTTTTCTTGAGCCCAACTGCTGTGTGAAATCATCAATAAAGTTATGACTAAAGCTCTCATAGTATTGCTATATTAAAATTGTTATTACATATAAAATTAAAGCATACTTTTTGGAAGTTATACCAACAAAAATTTAATTAGGGAGCTTAAGTATGGGCATGATCAATAATAAATGGTTTCAGGCAGGTATTGTTCTGATAATATCAAATTTTTTTACGCCTCTAGGTGATAGTGCAGTAGGAGCTGTAGGTTTTCTTGGGATGCTGTTTGTTTTTGTGCCCAAGTTACGTGAAATAGCTAAATTAGATAATCTTATCAAGGTCAAACAAACCTCTAAACAGGCGGCTAAACAAGCCCCTAAGCAAACTAACGCAAGGATTGGATAGATGGCGCAGTTAGTGCCTATTTAATTCGAGCTCAAGCAATGCAAAGTTTTGAAAAAAAGTACAAAAAAAGTTAGTGACCGGATCTAGAACAAAGACTAGGCTTTTTTAAAAGGATTCCAAAACACTAAGTTTTTTGTTTTCAGCCTGTTCATAACAATCTTGTACCTTGATTGTTCTTCTTTCCATTCTTTTAACCATTTCGCACCATCCCTCTCGGCATCAACGAATATTGCATTAGTGAAGGCTAAAGGCATCAGTACAAGCACATGAACAACAATACTTGCGATGATATCGTAGTTAAAAAATCCAAGATAATTCACAGCCAAAACACCAAAGAAAAGGCTCCATGCAATAAATAGCACAAGCATAAAGTAAGCTTGCAGGCTAGGATCAGGCACATACTTCAGCGGATTGTACTTCACATCCATTACTCTCCTCCATGCGCCGACTATTTTCATTACAACCGTTCTAAATAAACTTGGTTTTTTTACTTTTGGCTCACTCATCTCTCCTCCATTTTAACCTGATAAACTCTTTAATAACATGCATACCAACCGCAGCCCATGTGACGGTGATTAAGCTCCAAAAAAAAGTATTAGCTAGCTCGTTTGTTTCCATTTTACATTTTTATGGACTTATTAGATTAATTAAAGAGTTGTTTTAATCAGCCCTTTATTGCTCCACTATATCAACTATCCAGATAGTTCTATCCACACCATCATAATACGTACGCATTTTTCTTACTTCTACCTGTTCTTCGTGTTTAGTGCAGTACTTGGTAATTCTTTCGCCATTTTTTAAGTTAAAAATATCTAGATAATCGCCATCACTAAAATGATATATCTTGAAATCATGACTGATGATTTTTCCTCCAGTTATCGCTAACGCCGTGCTAGCACAACCTGTAATAAAGAAAACAACTAAAAATAAAAAGATTTTAATCACCTTTCAAATCTACTCCACTGTAACACTCTTAGCTAGATTTCGAGGTTTATCAACATCTGTGCCTTTAAGCAGTGCTGTGTAATAAGCAATGAGCTGCATAGGTACCACAGATATAATAGGGTTCAGCAGATCTAAGGTTTTAGGAATCTTAATATGACCGCCTTCTTTGGTGATCTTAGTTTTGCCTAAAGGACCAATAGTGAAGACTTTGCCTTTTCTGGCTGCAACTTCCGCAATATTAGAATTAATTTTATCTAGGTGTTCGTTGTCCGGCACTAAGGCAATGACAGGCATATCTTTATCAATTAAGGCTAAGGGGCCATGCTTTAGTTCACCGCCTGGATAAGCTTCAGCATGAATATAGGAAATCTCTTTAAGTTTTAAAGCACCTTCTCTAGCAATGGGAAAGTACAGACCTCTGCCAAGAAAAAGGGTACTGTTCTTTTTGAAAAGTTGTTTTGCAACTTTTTTATAAACTTCAGATTGCTTAAGCGTTGTTTCCAGATGCCTAGGCAGTTCTTGTAAAGCTTTGGTTATTCTTTTTCTGGCTCTAGGCAAACAGTCATGGGCTTTCATAAGCGTCAGAAGGAGTAAGCTAAGGGCTGATAGCTGAGTCACAAAAGCTTTAGTTGAAGCAACTCCGATTTCAGGGCCGGCGTTTGTCAAAAGTGTAAAGTCAGATTCTCGACAAATAGAGCTATTTGCCACATTACAGATAGCTAAAGAAATAGGGTCACCAGTTTTCTTTGAAAATTTTAAGGATGATAGTGTGTCTGCTGTCTCGCCTGATTGAGAAATAGTAACAAGTAAAGTTTTATCGGTTTTAACCGGTTCTTGGTATTGATATTCACTACCGTAATCGACCCGACAATTAATGCCTAAAAACTTATGGGACCAAAATTCAAATACTCTTGCTGAATGATAACTTGTGCCGCAGGCAATGATTTGTATATTGGTTATTTTTTTCACCGCCTCTTCAAAACCAGCCCCAAAAATACCTTCTTGAGTCTCATGTTTTGTTAAGCGACCTTGTAGAGAATTTTTTACTGCTTCAGGCTGTTCAAAAATTTCTTTTTCCATAAAATGATTGTGGCCAGCCATATCAGAAGTATATGCATTTGAATCCACTTCATGGGTTTTGGTTCTAACGATTTTATTAGATGTATTTTTCACTACTACTTTATGCTTGCCAAGCAAAGCGATCTGACCATCTTCTAAATAAATGAATTTGTTTGTAACGGGTGCTAAAGCCATAACATCTGAAGCAATAAAGTTTTCCTGAAATCCTTTACCTAGTACAAGAGGACTTTGGTTTCTGACTCCAATCACTTGTTCAGGTTCATTTTTATCAATAATGCCTAGCGCATAAGCTCCTTTAAGTTTTTTTATAGTACTGAATACCGCTTTCTCAAAGCTTTGCCCTTTTTCTGTGTGCACCCTAATCATATGCGCAATAACTTCAGTATCAGTTTGAGAAGAAAACCTAATGCCCTCTGCCTTAAGTTGTGCTTTTAAGTCGTTATGGTTTTCAATGATCCCATTGTGTACAACAAAAATATTTTTGCTGTTATGAGGATGAGCATTTTTTTCAGAAGGCACGCCATGCGTTGCCCACCTGGTGTGAGCTATACCTAAATTACTTTCATTGCTTTTTAAGTTAAGTTTTTTTGCTAATTGGTGCACTCTGCCAAGATTTTTTGTGACAGAGATTGTTCCGTTTTTTTTAAATGCCACACCTGCAGAATCGTAACCTCTGTATTCAAGCCTTTTAAGACCCTCAACTAAAATTGGTAAAATATTCCTTTCAGAAGTGCCGCCTACTATCCCACACATTATTTCTTCTTCCAGTTCTTTTTGGTACTTTGTTTTGACCTGCCGATTGCAAGTGCGTTTGCAGGGACATTGTCAGTAACAACGGTTCCGGCTGCAACAAACGCTTTCTTGCCGATCTTTAATGGTGCGACTAATGATGTGTTTGTGCCCACAAAACTCCCATCACTAATTATAGTTTTATGTTTTACTTTGCCGTCATAGTTGCAAGTAATTGTGCCAGCTCCTATATTCACTTTTTTGCCAATCTTAGTGTCACCCAAATATGCATGATGATTTACTTTTGAACCTGCACCAACTTTTGTTTGTTTTACCTCAACAAAATTTCCGACTTTAGCTGAATCATCAAGCACAGCTCCGTTTCTTAATCTGGCGAAAGGTCCAACTTCAACATTTTTTGCTATAAGAGAGTTTTCAATGGAACAAAAATCTTTAACAATAGAGTTTTCTCCTATTTTAACGTTGGACAAAACAACGTTAGACTCGATAGAGACATTGTTGCCCAGCTTCACGCTTCCTTTAATTGTCACATTGTTGCCAACTTGAACATCTTTGCCAACCTTAAGGGTCCCTTCAACATAACATGTGCTCTCGTCTTTAAAAATTACACCTTTTCTCTTAGCCTCTTTAACATTTAAAGATATAAGTGCTTCATACAGGGCTGCTAATTCTTCTTTATTGTTGGCGCCCAAGACTTCTTTTTCTCTCGTTTGCGTTGAACCAATTTTGACTTGTCTTTTGCTAGCATAATCCACCAGATCAGTTAAATAATATTCGCCAGCTTTGTTATTTCTTAATAATCCTTTAAGTCCCGTTTTCAAAAATTCGTTTTCGGCAATCATAATGCCTGTGAATATTTCTTTTATATTCTTCTCGCTCTTTGAAGCGTCAGCTTCCTCTCTAATTGCAATTGGATTCTCATTACCGTCTCTAATTATTCGACCGTACCACTTAGGATCGGTCACTTTTGAAGTGAGAATAGATAATTTTTTCCTATTAGAAGATTTAATCAATTTTCTTAATGCTATGGTGCTAACCAGAGGAACATCTGCGTAGAGCACCAAGGTTTTTCCTGTATCTGGCAAATATGGAGACGCTTGTTTTACTGCATGCCCTGTGCCTAACCTTTCTTTTTGCTCACAAAATATATAGTCACCAGAATTTTTTGATAACACATATTTTTTAACTTCATCTTTTTTAAAGCCTGTTACTAAAATGATTCTTTCTGGTTTTAATTCTTTAGCAGTATTGAGTGAATACTGAATTAAAGGATGGTCGGCCAAAGGAACCAGAGGTTTTGGTTTGTCTGTTTTCATGCGCTTGCCTTCACCAGCTGCAAGCAAAACAATAGATAGTGCCATTAGGTGATTTTAATGGTTTTTTTCTGTACTTAAACTATTTTTTTAGTTTTATGTTTTTTTTGAGGGCTTCTATTGCTCTTAATTGTGAAAGAGATTGTGTTAGTTGTGATGACGCTTCAGCAAAATCTTTTTGATCGCCTTTGTCTTTTAACAATTTTTCAGCCTCCTCTTTAGCCTTAAGTATTTTTGCTTCATCTAGGTCATCAGCTCTTTGGGCTGCATCAACCAATATGGTAATACTTTCTGGTTGTACCTCAGCAAATCCGCCTTCGGTGAAGAATACCTCCTCTTTTTCTGAGGTAATCATTCTGACTGGTCCTGGTTTTAAAATGGCAAGCAAAGGGGAGTGGCCTTTTACAATTCCAAGCTGTCCTTCCTGTCCATCCATCACTACCATCTCGGCTTGGCCTTCAAAAAGAGTTTTTTCTTGCGAAATAAAACTTATATTAATCACTTTTTATTGTCTTAGCCTTTTCTAGCACTTCGTCCATAGAGCCAACCATATAAAAAGCTTGCTCTGGTACATCATCATGCACACCATCCAGAATTTCTTTAAAGCCCTGGATAGTATCTTTGATAGAAACATATTTTCCTGGTGAACCAGTAAATACCTCTGCAACGAAGAAGGGTTGTGATAGGAATTTTTCAACTTTTCTTGCTCTCGAAACTGTATTTTTATCGTCATCTGAAAGCTCATCCATGCCCAGAATAGCGATTATGTCTTTTAGCTCTTTATATCTTTGAAGCACGCCCTGAACTCGTTGTGCAACATCGTAATGTTCTTGACTAACAACATTAGGATCTAGCTGTCTTGAAGTAGAGTCTAAAGGATCTACAGCAGGATAAATGCCGAGCTCAGCAATTCTTCTTGAAAGAACAACGGTGGCATCTAAGTGTGCAAAAGTTGTGGCAGGGGATGGATCAGTTAAATCATCTGCAGGAACATAGACAGCCTGTATAGAAGTAATAGAGCCTGTTTTTGTTGAGGTAATTCTTTCTTGTAAAACGCCCATTTCTTCAGCAAGTGTAGGCTGGTAACCCACTGCCGATGGCATACGGCCTAACAAGGCTGACACCTCAACACCTGCCAAGGTATATCTGTAAATATTATCAACAAATAACAAAACATCTCTTCCTTCATCCCTAAACTTTTCTGCCATTGTTAAACCTGTTAAAGCCACTCTAAGCCTATTTCCTGGAGGCTCATTCATTTGCCCGTACACCAAAGACACTTTGTCTAAAACATTTGAATCTGTCATTTCATGATAAAAATCATTACCTTCCCTGGTTCTTTCACCAACGCCTGCAAATACTGAATAGCCTGAGTGTTCAATAGCAATATTTCGAATGAGCTCCATCATGTTTACTGTTTTTCCAACTCCAGCTCCACCAAACAAACCAACCTTTCCCCCTTTTGCAAAAGGACAAACCAAATCGATAACTTTAATTCCTGTTTCAAGAATTTCATTAGAATCAGCAAGATCAACATAAGCAGGTGGTTTCCTATGGATAGGCATTCTTTCTTTTGTTTGTACATCTCCCTTCATATCAATTGGATCACCCAACACATTCATAATTCTTCCCAAGGTGGCTTCACCAACAGGCACACTAATTGGTGCTTTTGTATTGTTAACTTCAAGACCCCTTTTGAGGCCTTCCGTTGAGCCCATCGCTACAGTTCTAACAACTCCATCACCAAGCTGTTGTTGTGTTTCCATAACCAAGTTGTTATCAGAAACAACCAGGGCATCGTAAATGTTTGGGATTTGATCTTTGCTGAACTCAACATCAATAACCGCCCCAATAATTTGTTTAATTACACCTTTTTCGCTCATCTTTTCTCCTTTTAAATCGCCGCAGCGCCTCCAACTATCTCGGATAGTTCTTGTGTAATAGCTGCTTGTCTAGCATTGTTATATACCAGCTGTAGTTCTTTAATAATTTCTTCTGCATTTTCAGTTGCATTTTTCATGGCAAGCATTTTTGCTGCTTGCTCACAGGCATTATTTTCTATCACGGCTTGGTAAATTTGTGT